>Ga0187827_10000521_pt1 | contig 60018 bp, 53 predicted proteins | sample ETNtaG_39_FD_167969 | JGI IMG/M metagenome (GOLD analysis project Ga0187827, IMG submission 167969) | Marine microbial and viral communities from oxygen minimum zone, Eastern Pacific Ocean - ETNP2014_SV_150_PacBio MetaG (Illumina Assembly) | ecosystem: Environmental > Aquatic > Marine > Hypoxic...
CACGTAATCCTCACCAAACGTCCGGAGGTAGCTTTCCGGATACTCGTATCCGTAATCCGAATCCGGGAAGAAACGTAACGTCGAGTGATAGCGGACCGCAAAGGTCGTTTCTTCGGGCACGTAGGGCTCAATGAGTTGTGCGCCCCACCACCCGTGGTCCGGATGGACAACATCCAGGATAACGTCATGCAGAAGACAGGCCAGGACCACTTTTTCATTCATGCCAGTCTGCAAGGCGCGCGCGGCACTCTGCTGATTGTGGGTTACCGTGCGGAACCGGTACTTGAAGAAATCGAGCAGTGTCGGCTTCTCGGGCATCGGCTGGAGCGCGGGTAGGTTCCCGTCACGGCCGCGCACGAAAAGACCACCGGCACCCCGGCGATTACGACGGGTAAGGTCTTTGTCCTGTTCGGCGAGTTCGGCAACGGTCGGATAGGTGCCCGTCTGCTGGCCCTGGTCGAGCATATGCTCCTCGAGCTCCTCTTCCATGAAGTGCTCGAGAGCCTCAGCTTTCTGCGAAGAAGTCATGAGCGCAACTGCAGCAGACCCACCAACGCTCTTGAAGAATTTACGTCGATTAATCTCCATGTTTTCCTCTACTCCTTTAAGTTCTAACGCTGCTACTGGTCATGCGCAGTGAGGTCCAATGTTATGTCGTCGACCAATATTTCCTTGACGTCCATTCCAACCGGTACCCGGAACGAAAAATTACAGGTGTATTCGGGTTCACGATCCATGTCGCTGAAAACCTGGGCCGTACGATACACGCGGCCATTAATGTCATGAATGGCCGGCCGAGGCCAGTTCACAGGGTCGAAATCAGCCAAAACCTTGAAGTCTAGATGAACGGTTACGAACTCGGTGTCGTTGGTGCCGGGTGCAATAACCCCGCGAACGATGTTTTCGCCGGGCGGGCAGTCCCCGAGAGGAACAACAATTCCCCGGTCCAAATGACCAATAGAGATCTCTAGGCCTTCGTGGACGGTAGCGCCATCTTGGGCACTACTAGGCGAGGCCAGCAAAAGGCTAGCCAGGACGACACAAGAACAAACTCCAGAACCAAACAAACCCTTTAGTATCATTTCAACTACACCCCATGACATATTCACTCATTAAGTTTCGAACCGCCCCATAGGATGCGCCTCGATCGGCTAAGTGTCAATAGTTTCCCTTTGTTTTTACCGGTGAGGTAGGCTTTCTAGGAGTCGGGAAGGCTGTGAATGCACCGAGAAATGGCGATAAATGGGCCAATATGACTTGGGTCATAGGTCGGTTGACCTAGTAGTGGTAGGGCGCACGATGCTGGGTAATTGGGGTCTGTCGATAGTGTGGGGATACTAATCAGGGTTGGTCCGTGAGCACTAGCCGGACCGCCTCCTCTTGCCCGGCGGTCCTTCCCTAGTTGGTGCCTGACGGAGGCTGTCTCAGGGCAGCACCTCGAGGAATCTCTCAATCTCGTTGGTGTCGTTGTAGAAAGATGGGGAGAGACGCAGTGCTCCCCGGCGGACGGCAACTTGGACGCCGCCGGCAGTTAGGCGTGCTTCGACGGTCGGCGCCGACACCGATGGGTGCTTGAACGACACAATGCCCGACCGTTCGGCCTTGGTGGCTGGGCTGAGTATCTCGTAACCCCGGCTGCGAAGTCCTTCGATGGCGAGCGACGTCAGGTCAAGTACGTGCCGTTCGACTGCTGGCATCGATAGTTCCAACAGCATCTGTACTGATGCATCCAGCCCGCGGATGGCCGGGAAACCCACGAGCGCTTCCTCGAAACGGCCGGCATCTGGCCGCAGGGTCAGCTCGTAGTCGGCATGGTCTAAGGGTTTGTCCACGCTGTGGTAGCCGACAATCGGAGGGCTCAGTGTTTCCAGTGCGTCCCGGCGGCAGTAGAAGATGCCGCTGCCGATCGGGCCCAAGAGCCATTTGTGGCCGCCCGCCGAAAGATAATCGATTTGATAGCGCGATACGTCGAGATGGAGGGCGCCGACGTGCTGGATCGCGTCGAGGTTCAGCCGCACGCGTCGGCGCTTGCAGATTTCACTCAGAGCGCCTAGGTCGAGACGAAACCCGTTCGAAAACTGCACTGAACTCAGGGAGACGAGGCGCGTACGCGCGTCGATTGCTTGCTCGACATCCTTTGGGGCGATGCGGCCCCGCCGAGCCTCAACCCACCGGACGTTTACCCCTCGCGGCCGGAGATTCAGCCATGGGTAGACGTTGGACGGATATTCGATGTCCGCGATGATGACGTTGTCTCCATCCCTCCAGTCGAGACCGTTTGCGACGAGTGAAAGTCCTTGCGTCGTGTTCGGAACAAACGCAAGCTCATTAGGCATCGCGCCGATCAGGTTTGCGATGCGGGTCTTGATTGCTCCATCTGCTTCTCGGCACCATTCGGGGTAATGGAGGCGTCCGTCCCTCTGGACTTCCGCTAGAAACTGACTCACTGCATCATTCACGCGAGTCGAGCAGGGTCCGATCGAGGCATTATTAAAATAGGCCCATTTCTTCTTGATGGGAAACTCAGCTTGGACAGTTTCGAACGTTGTTTGGGGCGTCATCGTCCGAGGACCAGGCCAGGAAGCCACAGACTCAGGCTGGGAACGAACCCAACGACCAAAGTGGTGAGCAGGAGGACGAGGTAAAAGGGCCACAGTGCTCGCACAAGCGAATGCATGCGGACCTTGGAAATCGCCATCACTGTGTAGAGGACGAGGCCGACGGGTGGAGTGAGTGAACCAATCATGATGGTTAGCACCACGACCACGCCCATGTGGATTGGGTCGATACCGAAGCGCGTAGCTAGCGCAAGAAAGGTCGGCACTGTCAGCACTTGCGCAGGAATACCTTCAAGAAACATTCCGATCACGAACATGGTGAGGATGATACAGGCCATTACGGCCGTCGGGCTCTCAATGAAGGTCGACACGAATGCCAGGGTCAGGTCCGGTGCTCGATGGACCACCACGATCCAACCGAAGATCATACTCGCCGCAATAATGAACAGCGTCGCTGCCGACGTGCGCACCGTCTCGCGTACGGCCGTCATGACCTCGGATGGTTGGAAGCGCAGGTAGCCAAGACCGACAACGACTGCGTACATGACTACAACGACACCCGCTTCGGTCGGGGTGAACACCCCAAGCAGGATTCCGCCGACGAGGATCAGTGGAGCTAGCATCGGCACCGCGGCCCGCCGGGTCGCGGTCGCTACTTCGGCCAAGGTTGCACGTGGCATGACGGGGCACGTGTAGGCTTCGCTCCGGCTGAGGCTGTAGATGAGCGCCATCATCGCGGCGGCCATCAAAAGACCTGGCACGATGCCGGCCAGAAACATGGCGGCGATCGACTGTTCGGCTAGAAATGCATAGAGGACCATGGCGATCGACGGCGGGACGACGGGGCCAATGGTGGCCGACGCAGCGGTGACGGCTGCGCTGAACGCCGGCGGATAGCCGGCTTCCCGCATAGCCTTGATCTCGACTGCGCCCAGGCCACCTGCGTCGGCGATGGACGAACCCGACATGCCGGCGAAGAACACCGAAGCCAAGACGTTCACGTGACCCAGGCCCCCGGGGAGGTGGCGCACCAAGGCTCCGGCTAGGCCAAAGATCCGTTCGGTGATTCCGAGTGTGTTCATCAGGTTGCCGGCCAGAATGAACAATGGAATGGCTAGCAGCGGAAACGAATCGACCCCGCTCGCAAGCTTCAGTGAGACATTGAGGACTGGAAGGTCTCCGGTCCAAAGGGCAACGAATGACGTGATAATCATCGCGTAGGCAACCGGGCAGCGGAGCGCGAGAAGGCCGATGAATAACGCGATGAGCCAGATCAGTTCCATGGCATTGATTGAACTTGAAACCGGCCATCTGGCTTAAACGGTTTGCGTCGGAGTCGCAGCAGTGCTTCGATGCCAAACAAGACCGTCGCAACGCCGCCAAGGAGCAGCGGAAGGAACTGCAGTGTGAACTTCGAACGCTGTAACGTGCCGTAGATCACGCGCTCCATGACCGGCTTGGTCTCGACGATTTGCGCGACGACGAGCAGGAGAGTCGTGAGGACTGCGAGTTCGACGACGATAGCGACCAGTCTGGCAGCCCGGTGGGGCAGTAGACCGGTGATAACGTCGATTTCAATGTGACCACGTCTTCGGTAGAGCGACGCAGCGCCGGTAAAGGTCAGCCAGGTTAACGCGACTTGGGCAATTTCGTCGGTGTGGCTCAGCGGCGTGCCCAGAACATATCGAAAGATCACCTGCGCTGCCAGCGCAGTGACGATGAGAGCGAGAGAAAGAAACGCCAGGCCGCTCAGCAAAGCGTCGATTTGATCGCAGACGCGCGAATACGCTGAGCGGTTGTGAAGCCCATGCACTCTGGGGATTTTCATTGCATTGCCTGAATGCGGTCGAACCACCCCACTGGGATGAGTCCTTCGGCTTCCATTTGTGGCGCCCGGCGACGGACCAGGCTCAGAAAGGCTCGCTTTGCGTCGGCGGGTAGTGGCGCGAAGCGGGCGCCCTCCTTGATCATCGCGAGCCGGTCCGAATCAAAACGGTCGTTAACGAGCCTCGCATGAAGGTCTCCGGCAGCACGGGCCGCCTCAATCACGATTCGCTGGTCAGCAGGGCCGAGCTCCCGGAATGCTGGCTCGGACACGTAAGCCGAGGCCTGAGGGAACATCATGTCGGCCTCGGTGATGAACGGCGCCACCTCGTGCAGGCGCATCGGATAGATGTCGTCACCGGATGCCTCAGTCAGATCCACGAGGCCCTGACTCAGAGCGAGATATTGCTCGAAGAAGGTGACTTTAACCGGAACTGCGCCAACAGCCGCCCAGTTTGCGAGAAACATCGGCAGGTTTGGCGAGCGTGCCCTCGCCCCTTCCATCGAGGCCGGGCCTGTTATGAACCGCCTACTGTGCAGCAGGTAGCGTGGCTTCCGATACCAGTTCATCGCCAGAACCCGAATGTTGAATTCGTTAAGGAGTTGTTGGTTCAGTGCACCAACAAGGTCGGAGGCGAGGAACCGGTCAAAGTGAGCCCGGTCGCGGAAAAGGAAGGCGATGTCGATGACGCCGTATTGTGGCAAGAGGATTGACGGGGCGGACCCGGACCCGAAGTAGAGATGCTGTGTACCTAGAGCCAGCGCTTCAATCTGTTGCTGGCCGGTCCCAAGCTGTGATGAGTCGAAGTGTTGAACAAGGATCCGGCCATTGGTTTTGTCCGTGACTTGTTGTGCGAAGTGACGCGCGGCAATGGTAGTGGGAGAGTCTGGTGGTGTAAGCGAACCGCTGAGCCAGCCGCGGACAGCAGTCGGGTCGCTCCCGCAAGCGGCCAGCCAGATCGTGCAGATGCACGTGAGAGCCGCCCAGACGGAGAAGTGTGGGATGGACAGACGCGGTTGCATGTGGACGGCGAATTATATGTCGAGGAACAAAGATCGCCGAAAACCGGGTATGCTGATGTTCCGATATCGCTCCGTGTATGTAAGCCGGTTCCACGTAGAGGAGATTGGATGGAACGACGGACGCTGCTCAAGACGGGAAGCCTAGCCGCTTTAGGGTTGGGGTTTGGCGGCTGCGCGGCACGTAGTGGTGTCGAGGTTGCGCCCTCAACACAGTTTGTCAACCTCCCGCCCGTCAAGGCCTCATGGGACCGGGTGATTAGAACCACCGTCGGCCTTCGGCCTTTTCGCCCGTCGGGCTTTGTATTGAAGACCGAGAAATTTGGTGCCAAGACGGTCATTCACAACTACGGGCACGGCGGCTCCGGCCATTCACTCGCGTGGGGTACTGGCTCGCTTGCCGCTGATCTGGCGATTGAGCATGGCGATCGCGGTGTTGCTGTTTTGGGCTGTGGGACTGTTGGCCTCACCGCGGCGCGGCAACTCCAGCGCCGTGGGTTTGACGTCACGATCTACACCGAAAAGACCCCGCCGTATACCACCTCAAATATGGCGTGGGCTGGCTTCACACCGACTTCAAGTTTGGTGAGCGCTGCGGGTCGTACGCCTGCCTGGGAAGCTCAGTTCAGACAGGCAGCGGAGATCTCTTATCGACAACTTCAATCAATGGTTGGTCCTCGCTATGGGATTAGTTGGATTGATGATTATGGGATGATGGATTCTGCCGCGCCTACGCAGCGCCGCTCTACCAGACGGGACCGGCCCATTCCTGAGCCAGAGGGTCTCCTGCCATCGCAACTAGAGACCGGGCGAAATATCCTTGGGCCTGGTGAGCACCCGTTCCCATCACCATACGCCAGTCTGGGTGTCCGGATGCGTATCGAGCCCTCGATCTATCTTGATGCGCTGATGCGCGATGTCATCCTTTTTGGGGGAAAGATCGTGATTCGGAAGTTTGAGAGTCCGGGCGATCTAATGACGGTCGACGAGTCGCTGGTCATCAATTGCACTGCACTTGGTTCTCGAGAACTTTTTGGTGATCAGGAGTTGACTCCGGTAAAAGGCCAACTCACATTTCTTGTGCCGCAGCCAGAAGTGAATTACATCATCAATGGAATGTTACGTATTCCGGATGGCTCGCTTCACCGAGTAGGCACGATGCCACGGAGCGATGGAATTGCTCTCGGCTTCATGGCTTTGAGAGGGGTCTGGTCGCTAGAACCTAATGAGGACGCCATTAAGCGGACCGTCGAGGCTCATATTGCGTTTTACGAGGTGATGCGAGGAAGGCGGCCTGGTATTCTGACGCGTCGCGCTGAAGTCTCGCGCGACATTCCAAAACTCGAGAGTTTTTTCGGCCTGGACTCTTAGTGACCAGGCTTCAATCAGGCTGGCTATTCGACTTACTGGCGACGTTAGGTGTGTGGATTGGCAGCCGGCGCGCGTGCGTGAGTTGTTCGAACGCGTAGCCCAGAGACAACAGTCTCGCTTCACTGAAGGCTCTTCCTAGAAATGAAATCCCCACCGGGAGCCGATTACCGGTAAAGCCAGCTGGTACTACTAGGTCTGGAAATCCCGTGAGGTTAGCATAGCGAATCGGTGATGGGCGCCGTTCACCGAAGCTCGGCGTGGGGTCGGGGTTGAGCCGTGTTGGACGTCTCGGCTGGGTCGGATAAAGGATGGCGTCGAGATCCTCAGAGTCCATCAACCCTCTAACAATAGTTCGAATAAGCGGTAAGCCGTGCTCATAGACCGCTTCGTATTCGTGGTCTGAGAGTTGGCCGCTATCCACTTCGCGCTCCATCAGACGCCAGCGGCTCGGATTTGGTAGCGCGCCTGGGTTTGGTGAGGTGATGCGTGTCGTCTGTTCAATGATCTCAGTGAGTGTATCGGGGTATTCGGCATTTAGTGTTGCTAGGTATTTAGGTAGTTGCGCCCGAAACTCGCGGTAACGAATAGTGGTGTAAAGCGCGTTGTTCACTTCGAGTAGCCATTCTGGGAAGCGGACGTCGACGATAATCGCGCCAGCATTCCGCATGGTCTTCAACGACGCTTCGATAACCCAATCGACGTCGGAATCTTGACCGAGAAAGTCACGGGCAATTCCAAGCCGAGCTCCGTTAAGTGCGCGAGAGTCCAGGCCTTCGGTGTAGTCCGTCTGAAAGTACCCTTTGCTTTTCTGTGTTGCATCGTCGGCGTCGTCGACCCCAGTCATGACCCCAAGGGTCGCGGCCACGTCGTAGACATGGCGCGCCATAGGTCCAGCCATATCAAAAGACAGCGCCAATGGGATGATTCCATCACGGCTCACTAATCCGTGTGTGGGCTTCAACCCGACGATCCCGTTCGCCGTGGAGGGCATCCGCACGGAGCCCCCAGTGTCAGTGCCTAGGCCGACTTGCGCGTAGGCGGCGGCGATGGCAATGCCTGTGCCACCGGAGGAGCCGGCTGGAGACCTGGTAAGGTCGTGCGGATTGCGCATTGGGCCGCCGAGCGAGCTCTGGGCGCCTCCAGATGCGAATTCGCTCATGTTGAGCTTGGCGAGCACGATCGCGCCGGCCTCTCGAAGTTTTCCAACAATGAACGCGTCATCAGGTGGCATTGAGCCTGCGAGCAAACTGGAGCCAGCTGTCGTAGGCATGTCAGCTGTGTCGAGGTTGTCTTTCAACACGATCGGAATACCATGCAGGGGCGAACGTGCCCCATGTGCCCCGCGTTCGATGTCGAGCTCTTGGGCACGCGCAAGTGCTTTTGGATTCAGCGTGATGACGGCATTGAGCATTGGACCATCCTGATCGAACGCCTCAATTCTCTCGAGGTAAAGTTCAACCAGACGTTCGGACGTCAAGGTGCCCGCATCCAGTGCTTGATTGACCTGCTCAAGGGTCGCTGCTGTGACATCAATGGACTGTGCCCATGAGTAGGAGACCGGGGCGATTCCGATTAGAAACGTTGCGACTAGGGACCTTGAACTAAGGGTTAGTCCAAGCCAAAAGGAAGAAAATTGAGTCATAAGAGTGGCGCCATCATATTCCTGTTCCTAGGAGAGTCCCACGCGAGCGGGGAGCATTGAAATTATAGACGAATCCCATTAAGACAGAGATGACGGTTGGGGCTGGTCGGCGATCTAGGTAAACGGACGATTGCCAAGACTATTACATATAATAGAGAGTTGTTGTCTTGGATATTTCTAGGCATATCTACGAAACTTTCTGGTCAGGTCAGCGAGGACCTTCATTGCGCTCTGTGTGAGATCGAGATGGTCTCTACAGGAATAATCGTAGTTATTTAAGGATTTATGGCGAAAAGGACGAAGTCTTGGGTTCTTCTGGTTGTAGCGGTAGTCGTGTTAAGTGTGGCTACCTTTGGTTGGTTCCTCTATCGGGACCGTTCACAGACAGAACCAGTTCAAGTCGAGGGAATCGAGCGGCGGGACCTCGTAGCGACCGTAGCTGCGTCAGGCAAGATCGAGCCTGAACGCATGGTGAATATCAGTGCAGATACGATGGGCAGAATTACAGACCTTGCTGTCGAAGAAGGTTTGCGTGTAGAGCAGGGTCAGTTTTTAATGCTCATTGATCCTGAATCGGCCGAGAGTGCAGTGGAAATGGGCGCTGCTGGGCTCCGGGCTGCACAGGCCTCACTGAATACACAGCGCATAGCGGTTGAAACAGCGCAAGCTAATCTTGACCTGGCACTTCGTAATGAAGCGAGAGCGCGTGAGCTGAATCGGGATGAGATCGTATCCGTAGAGGAACTCGATCGAACTGAGAGTGAAGTTAAGATTCGGACGAGCGAACTCGAGGCGCGGGAAACGGAGGTGCGTGCACAGGAGCAGCGGCTGCAACAAGAAATGGCCAATCTTCGTAGCGCGCGCCACGTGTTAAGTAAGGTCACCATAGAGGCGCCGATGGCCGGCATGGTTACTAGGCTTAATATCGAACAGGGAGAGACCGTTGTTGTTGGCACCATGAACAATCCAGGCACGATCTTGATGACGATCGCCGATCTGTCAGTGATTCTGGCAGTAATGGAAGTAGACGAAACCGATATTCTCGACGTGAGCCTGGGGCAGCCAGTGTCGGTGCTTATTGATGCATTGCCCGATGTTGAGTTCTCCGGTCGTGTCACGAAAATCGCATCTAGTGCAATTCAGGCGTCAACGACTCCTGGCGCTTCCGCTGATCAACGGGGTACCAATTTTGAGGTAGAGGTCACTATTGAGGATGAAGTTCCTGGTGTCCGTCCAGATTTTTCCTGCACGGCCGAAATTACCACGGCAACACGAGATGATGTAATCGCAGTCCCGATTCAGGCACTAACCGTACGCGAGGACGAGCAGGAAAACGAGCAGGAAGGCGTCTTCGTTTTTCGAGATGGCGTAGTAACTTTCGCGGCGGTTGAGGTTGGAATTGCAGGTGAGCGGTATTTCGAAGTGCTGTCTGGTTTGAGTGAGGGGGACGAGGTCGTCACGGGTCCGTATAGCGCAGTGCGGGAGATTGAAGATGGCGACCGGGTGGTTCTCCAAGATGACGCCGATGACGATGACGGCTGGAGCTTTAGCATCAGCATTGGTTCGTAACAGTCCGCGGGCTAGTTCACTCCATGTCCTACTTTTTTGAAGCTGTACGTTTAGCCTTTGGGTCCATCTGGTCCCATAAACTACGGTCCCTTCTGACCGTGCTGGGTAACATTGTGGCGGTGATGTCGATCATCGCTGTCGTCACCCTCATTCAGGGCATGAATGTTGCGGTGAGTGATGCGATTACGTCTGAGGCGGGCGCGGATGCCTTTATGGTCGAACGCGTAGGAATTATCACTGACGAGGATGAAGCTGAGCGTGCGCGACGCTTGAATCCGAGAATAACAATGGACGACGCCGTCGCGATTCAGGAGTACGCCGAATCGGTTGACGCGGTGATGGCCAAGGTCGAGCAACGAGGGCGTGTTACTTATAGAGGTCGCGAGCTGGACCGGACACGCATCGAGGGGGTTAGTGAGAGTTATACGCAGTTTTCAAATTACGGCGTTGAAAGAGGCAGACTCATTACGCCGACTGAGATTCGTCGTCGCCGGCCTGTCGCGGTGTTAGGTTGGGGTGTCGCGGACCGATTATTCGAAGGGGAAGAGCCGCTTGACAAGACCATTAAGGTGGAGGACCGCCACTTCAGGGTTGTCGGTGTTAGTGAAAAGAAAGGTGCCGTTTTCGGTCAATCGCAAGACGAGTTTGTCGTTGTTCCCTTAGGCGCCCAACAGCGGATTTTTGGAATTCGGCGTAGCCTTTCTCTAATGATTAAGCCAGAGGAACCCGGGAAGATGGACGAGGTAATGGAGGATGCCGTCGTGGCACTCCGGATCCAGCGCCAACTTAAACCGGCTGAGGACAATAATTTCGGATTGTTTACCTCGGGAACGATTCTCAATTTGTGGGAGACAGCGACCTCGGGCATTTTTGCGGTGTTGGTTGGTGTCGTTGCGCTGTCGTTGGTCGTGGGCGGCATCGTAATCATGAATATTATGTTGATGCTCGTGACTGAACGCACGCGTGAAATCGGCCTACGAAAAGCACTTGGGGCCCGCCGTCGAGACATCCTGTGGCAAGTGTTGGCTGAGTCCGTGACGCTATCGGTGGTGGGTGGTGTTTTCGGGATTTTGCTCGGCTTAGGTATAGCGCTCGCCATCGAACAGACCACGCCGGTGCCAGCCGCCGTGCAAGGATGGTCGATTGCTCTTGGTGTTGGGATGACTGGAGTAGTAGGACTGATCTTCGGCTTATACCCCGCGATACGTGCGGCGCGGTTGAGCCCGATCGAAGCACTCGGAAAGGAATGATGTGAAGCTGCGGGCCGCGCTGTTGAGGGAGATCGGAGTGATGGCCTTTGAAACGCTTCGAGCGAACAAGATGCGCTCAGCGTTGACGATCGTAGGGGTTGTCATTGGGATCACAGCGATCGTGGGTATGACGTCGCTAGTCCGAGGATTCGACCGCTCGTTCCGCGAGATGCTTGAGGGTCTCGGGCCGGACACCATTTTTGTTGCGAAGTTTAGCGGGATTAGTTTTATGTCAGGCAATGATTTCATTGACCTGATTCGTCGGCCCAATCTGACGCCGGACGACGCGCGAGCGCTTGAGCGGCTTGAGTCAGTACGGTTCATAGACACCATGCTAGGAAGTGGCCTCAGTAATAGCCGCGAGCGTATCTCCTACCGAGGCGAGGAAACAAAACGGATACAGATTTTGGGCGCCACTGAGTATTTTGCTCAAGTCGGCTTCATCCCACTTGAAGCTGGTCGTTTCTTTACGGCTGGGGAGCTTCAACATCGACGCGCAGTGGTGGTGCTGGGGCAGACACCGCTCGAGTCGCTATTTCGCTTCACGGCGGACCCAATCGGAAAGAAAGTGCGCGTAGCTGGAGAGCAATACACCGTTATAGGGGTCATGGGGCCGCGTCCAAGCCCAGGGGGCTTCAATGTGGGGCAAGATGATTTGGCGGTCATTCCCTACACCCGTTACCAATCCCAGTTCGGGGTTGCATCACTCAATTGGAGTGGTGGGCAACATCGCGACGTAACCATTACCGTGGTTCCCCGGGATGGGCAGCGTGCGGTGGCGCTTCGGGAGATTGAAGAAGTCATGCGGATCCGTCACGGTCTGCGTCTCGACGAACCGAATGATTTTGACCTGGTGACGCAAGATGCAATGGCGCGGATCTGGCAACAGACTACGCAGGCAGTGTTTTTGGCTCTTGTTGTGATTTCGTCCATTGCGTTATTGGTTGGCGGAATCGGCGTTATGGCAATCATGACAATGTCGGTTACGGAACGGACGAGCGAAATCGGCCTACGCAAGGCACTAGGGGCTAAGCCGCGGGAGATTCTCTGGCAATTCTTAGTCGAGGCCTCCGTCTTAACGTTAGCCGGGGGGGTGCTGGGGGTGTTACTGGGCAGCGGCACTGGACTTCTGGTGCATTTCATTTCAGGGTTTCCGATTTCGTTGCCTTGGTGGTCGTTTGCACTGGGTCTCGGTTTTTCGGCGACCGTTGGTCTAGTGTTTGGTATGGTGCCAGCCATTCGCGCTTCTCGCCTCGATCCGATCGAGGCGTTGCATCACGAATAAGGACGGGGCTCAGTGAGTCTGATTGAAGTAGAGGCACTCTCGAAGAGCTATCAGATGGGGTCGGTGGAAATCCACGCTCTTCAAGGTGTCAACCTGACAGTCGAGCGAGGTGAATATATTGCGATCATGGGCCCGTCTGGCTCGGGAAAGTCAACGTTTCTCAACCTCTTGGGCTGTCTTGACACACCAACAACTGGGCGCTATGTGCTGAACGACCACGACGTTAGCTCGATGGCTGAGGACGAACTTGCACAAGTCCGCAATGAAGAAATTGGTTTTGTCTTCCAAACGTTTAATTTGCTAGCTCGAGCGACGGCACTTCAAAACGTTGAGCTGCCGTTGGTCTATGCGGGTGTAACGGCACACGAACGTCAGGCTCGTGCACGGGAGGCTCTGGAAAAAGTCGATCTTCTTGACCGGGTGATGCATCGGCCGAATGAGTTGTCTGGTGGTCAGCGTCAGAGAGTAGCTATTGCGCGTGCGCTCGTGAACGACCCATCAATCATTCTTGCTGATGAGCCGACAGGAAATCTTGACTCAGTGGCAGGCGCCGATCTTCTCGAACTTCTTGACGGTCTGCACGCAAAAGGCCACACCCTATTCGTCGTGACGCATGAGCGAGATGTTGCTGAGCACGCACGGTCAATCGTCCATTTGCGTGATGGCCAGATTGAGTCGATCGAATCTCGAGAGGGGTGAGAGCATCCGTAGTGTCAGTGGATCAGGGTCTTTCGAGGCAAGTGACTGGCTACTCGTCCCACACAGAAATCAGCGTTCTGTTGTGTCGAACTAGTCAGTTCCGTCTATTGTCCAAAGTGTAAGAGTTGACAGGTCTTTTACATAGACGTTGTTGCCCGAGATGGTTGGTTGTGCCCAGGTGGAGCTCGCCGCAACTTCGTAGCGTTGGATCGGATCAAACTGGATTCGGTTATGGCGGAGGATGAGTAGTTCTGCATCGTCTTGCAAGGAGAAGATGAACTGACCGGCTCCAAGGATAGCGGCGTTTTCGGCTTGCCGTGGACTGCTTGTCCAGAGGACCTGGCCGGTATCGAGGTCGAGGCCAAAATACTGGCCACTATTTAGGTGAGATAGTCCGTAAAGGACCCCATCCACGACGACTCCGTTCGTCATGTAGAGGGACACCTGATCGGTGTGCCACACGTCATCTGTTTCCCAGCTTTGACCGCGCCGTTGTACTCGGAAGGCTGTGATGCCGTTGCCACGGCCGGCTTGGATGACAGTATCCTTATACAGGATTGGAGTCAGAGAAGTCGTGATTGATGGTGTAGTAAAGGGTCGAATCCAGAGGAGTTTGCCCGTTTCGGCTGAGACGCCGACGAAGTTGTCCTGGGTAAAAGTCACGACTTGACGTGTGCCTCCGAGTTCGAACACCATTGGCGATCCGTATGCTGGACCGTCACCGTCCCAATGCCACTGGATAGCCCCGGTGGCGACATCGAAGGCCGTTAGCGCGCCGTCATTGTGTCCTCCAACGTGCACGATGACGCGGTCGCTGTCCACGATCGAAGACATTGCCGTATGGTAGAGCGGTTCAATTGGTGGGGCCGGATGTTGCCACAACTGACGTCCGGTTTCTGCATCGAACGCTGTTACGATACCACTCATTCCGAGAGTGAACAGGCGGCCGTCAGCAAAGGTCGGCGTTGATTTTGGGCCCGGACCATGCCGAAAGGCTGCCCGGACCATCTCGAATGGTGCGGGATAGCTAGCTCGCCAGAAGGTCTCTCCAGATTCCGCATCGAGTGCCAGCATCACCTCATCTTCACTTTGCCTGGTATACATAAATATCCGGTCACCAATAAGCACCGGAGACGCATAGCCTAGGCCAACTTCGATTTGCCAGCGATGCGAGAGGTTTGTAGGCCACGAAATTGGTTCGTCAAACTTTGTGACGATACCGTCACGGTTTGGTCCACGCCATTGAGGCCAATCCTGACCGAATGCCTCTGGGACCGCGGTAAGTACTGCAATAAGCAAGAAGAATGGCAGGACTAGGCCATTTCTAAACATCACTTGATTGTATTGCTAAACCGGTCGAGGAAACAGGGTCGTCATTAGTTCAGACGGGCCGTGGTATACGCGCTAGGCTCTTCTGTCTGTGTAACATGAAGTTTATTACGAGGTGTCGCGGATCTCTTGTGGCATTCGCTGCGGGTCAAACGAAAAAGCCCGGGGATCTCGTATGACCCCCGGGCCTGATGCATTTGCGGTAAGCGGTAGTTATGGTAGCGCCAACGCGACTAGCGAACTCGGATACTGAGAGCCGCCAATCTGAACGACGACAAACTGCTTGCCATCGTGGAGGTAAGTCATCATGCCATACTGGCCATTCGACGGTATTTCAACCGTGCCGAGTCGGTCACCGGTTCTCTTATTGACAGCGTGGAGAACGGAATCGCCTTGGCGCCCGTCGGTCATAACGACCAGATCACCCATCACCATAGAAATTGCTGGGCCTCCGCCACCAGTTTTGCTGAGATCCACATTTTGCAGGGCTGGATGATTCTTAACCGGGTTGGGAGTTTCACCTGTAGGAACCCACCAGAGGTGCTCCCCGCTATTCATATCGACTGCGGTAAGACGGCTATAAGGCGGCTTAAAGATTGGAAGTCCTTGTGGTCCATTCAGCCGTCCACCAGGACCTCGCACCCAATCTGCGACCGTAGTGCCCGTCGTGAAGGGGTCGTCAGCATCATCGCTGTCAATACCCGGTGCGACCAATCCGGCGCTACAGCCCATGCTCGAGGAGACATACATAATTCCGGTCGTTGGATCCATTGACACCGGATGGGTAATGTTCACGCCACCACTACAAGCGACATTCGCGACTACTCCAGTGTCGTGACCAACGTGAAGCTTTGGCATGTACGGGTCACCAATGTTGTAACGACTCATGATTTCCAACGCTTCAGCTTTCAGCTCAGGCGTGAAGTCGATTACCCGGTCATCAGGCAGCCCAAGTGTTTCTACTGGGGCCGGCTTTGTCGGGTATGGCTGCGTAGGCGATGTCCAGTTTCCAGGGACTACTGATTCTGGCACGTCACGCTCTTCAATCGGCCAGATTGGCTCACCAGTTTCTCTGTTGAACGCAAAGATCATGCCTTGCTTACTGTTTTGAATCACGGCTGGAATTTCTCGACCATCCACTGTGAGGTTCGCGATGATTGGCACGTTGGGTAAATCGTAGTTCCACTGGTCGTTATGTACAGTTTGGAAATGCCACTTTCGTTCTCCGGTCTGGACATCGAGCGCAATGGTACTTGTGCCGTACAAATTTTCACCTGGGCGGAAGCCACCGAAATAGTCAATGGTCGGTGGATTAGTTGGAATATAGACGATCCCTCGTTCGTTATCCGCGGACAGCGGAGCCCAGGACGAAATATCACCCGTATATTGCCACGCGTCGTTTAGCCAGGTCTCGTGCCCAGATTCACCCGGTCTAGGAATGATGTGGAACTTCCACATAAACTCACCGCTCTGCGCGTTGTAGCCTAGAATGTCGCCTGGCACGTTTTCAATGCGACTTTGGGTATAACCTTGTTCAGCCGAATTCCCGACAACTACCACGCCATTTACAACGATGGGTGGCGAGGAGCTCGTGATGTAACCCAGCTCCGCCGGAATTCCAAAATCAGGATCATACGGTTGGTCCCAGTTTAGCCAAGGATCCCAGTCGCCGATCAGGTGTGGTAACAAATCGACTACCCCTGTCTCAGGAAAACCTGGTAGCGGTACGGCTTCACCCCAGTTCTCGACGTGCAGCCCGGTTTTGGCGTCGATGGCGTGAAGAAAGAAAGCGGGTGTTACGAGATAAATAACCCCTCGACCATTTATCTCGTCATATCCAACGCCCTTGCCATAGCTAGCTCGCATGGAGCGTTCCCATCTTGTCGTGTTGGGCTCGCGGTAGGTCCAGAGTGTCTCTCCTGTAGAGGGATCGAGTGCAACAACGGTTCGACGCTCTCCGGCCACACTGTAGAGAATTCCGTCAACGTAGGTTGGCGTCGACCGAGAGGTGCTAGCCGGGACAGGACCGAAGTTGTCGCCTCTCCAGAGCCAGGCAATTTCAAGATCCTCAAAGTTCTCGCTGTTAACTTGATCGATTGGTGAATAGCGTGTTCCCCAAGAGTCAGCACTTTGGTAACGCCACTCGCCGTAAGGGTTGTTACCGTCTTGAGCAACAGCAGGGGTATGCCACGCCACGAGGGTGGCAAGCGCAAAGGCGATGTAAACCTGACGCCGGCGAATCGAATGAAATCGCATCTCGTTAATCCTCCATGACCTGTGGCTACGTGACCTCCTCACGGGTCGAGAAAATCCTACCCGGTTTCCTAGGCCTAGCGTTTAGAAATACCGCCAAGCCCACCAGAATCCCCACGAGTGTCACCTGATTTTAGGATGTTTGCGAGCAATCTGACAACTAACTGTCTTTTAGGCGTCCTGGGCACCGCCTGGCGAGATAGTTCGCAGTCATCCTCTCGATTGTCTCAATTCGAAGAGCGTCGACTGGTTGTTTGAGGCCGGCCGCCAAATTCCTGATAGTCTGTGGAGCTAGGAGACAGAACTATGGACGATAAAAGCTTTGATATTTCTCAAATACGAGTGCCAGACATCTCATCCAAGAGTATTGGCACTGGTGTAATCGCCTTGCTCATTGTGGGAGGGTTGCTGAATACCCTCTACCAAATCCAACCAGAGGAAGTGGGGGTTGTTCTGAGGTTCGGACGTTATGTTCGTACTACCGATCCAGGCCTCCGAGCCAAACTACCATTAATTGAAACTGTGGTTAAGGTGCCAGTTCAGCGACAGCTGAAGCACGAGTTCGGTTTCCGCACGGTTGAGGCCGGCACTCGAAGTCGCTTTTCCGAGCGTCAATTCTCCGATGAAGCAGTGATGCTCACTGGCGACCTGAATGTGGCAGTCGTGGAATGGATTGTGCAATATCGTGTTTCCGAGCCAGAAAATTATCTATTCAAGGTCCGCAATCTCGACGACACCTTCCGTGCGATGAATGAAGCCATAATGCGTGAGGTTGTTGGAGACCGGACCGTTACGGAGGTCTTGACTGTTGGACGCCAGGACATTGAAACGCGCGTTGAACAACAACTGCAAGAACTTGTTGGCCAGTACGAGATGGGCATCACGGTGGAGCAGGTGGTCCTACAGGATGTGAATCCGCCAGACCCGGTTAAGCCGTCGTGGGATGAGGTTAATCAAGCGCAGCAGCAACGCGACCGATTGATTAATGAAGCGCGCGCTGAATATAACGCAGTCATTCCTCGAGCACGGGGTGAAGCGCAGCAGGCCGTTCTTCAGGCCGAAGGCTATGCGCTTGATCGCGTGAACAGGGCGCAAGGCGACGCGGCTCGTTTCGAGGCGGTTTACGATGCTTATCGCCAATCGCCAGAGGTGACGCGTCAGCGACTCTATTTAGAAACGATGCAACGGGTATTGCCGAAGGTTGGTGGAAAGCTGTTTCTCGCTGAAGATGCGAACGGTGTTGTGCCTCTGTTATCACTGGACACTCTCCGACAGACCGTTGGAGTTCCAGTACCAACTGCGGGAGGTGACCGATGAAGTCACGTACTGTTACGCAACTCTTCGTGTTGGTTTTAGCTCTCGTCGTCCTGTCAAGTGCGACCTATCAGGTTCACGAAACGAACCAGGTCATCATTACGCAGTTTGGAAATCCGATTGGGGATCCTATGACCGAGCCCGGTCTACACTTCAAGGTGCCGTTTATCCAGAAAACCAATTACTTTGAAAAACGGTTTTTGGAATGGGATGGAAGTCCAAATCAGGTTCCAACGAAGGATAAGCGATTCATCTGGGTTGATACCTATGCCAGATGGCGCATCGTTGATCCTCTACGATTCTTTCAGAGGCTCAGGGATGAGCGCGGTGCTCAGTCTAGGCTCGACGACATTCTCGATGGAGAGACCAGGAACTCGGTGGCCCGGTATGACCTGATTGAGATTGTCCGTAGTAGCAATAGAGACCCTGAGGACGTGCTGGTGGAATCGGAGGAGGAGGCAGCGATACTAGAAGAGATTGGGATGGGGCGAGGACAAATCGCGGCCGAGATTCTTGAACGTTCGGCCCTCAGCACGGCCGATTTTGGTATTGAACTGCTTGACCTTCGGTTAAAGCGAATCAACTACGTTGAGGAGGTTCAGCAAGATGTTTTTGCTCGCATGATTGCCGAGCGACAGCGAATTGCTGAAGAGTTTAGGTCCGAGGGAGAAGGGGAGGCCGCACGGATTGGCGGCGAGCGTGATCGTGAGCTCCAGCGGATTCAATCTGAGGCGTATCGTGTGGCGGAGGAGCTTCGGGGTGTAGCCGATGGAGAGGCTACGGCTGTCTACGGTGACGCGTACAATCGCGATCCCGACTTTTATGCTTTTACGAAATCCATGGAGACGTATGAGAAAACTATGGACCCAACAACGGTGTTCATTCTTGGTACTGACAATGAACTATTGAAATACCTAGAGCAGCCTCGATAGCTGTAGTTTCGGCTAGCGCGGTCAGTACTAGAAGATAGAGATGGGCTCCTGCGCCGGGTACTCGCAGAAGCCAAGGTCGGTCTTCATTAAGGAGCTAGCCTGCTACGTAGTGCTACCAAGCGACTCCGTAGTCCTCACCGTGATGACTTGCACCGCCCCACATTGTGCCGTGTGTTCGATCGAAATAGATGGCTTGCAGTGGACCCGAGGTGCGGTCGCGAAAGTCTAGACGGTAACCCATTCCAGTGAGTTCCGCTCGCACCCACGGTGGGACTGACTCGTTCAGGGTTAACCGACCAGGCTCGGCCTCGTGCAGACCGAATGAGCTCTTCAACTGATAGCTCGTAATGTTGGCTGCCTCGGCCGCCTGCTGGACGTTCATTTCGAACTCTACGATATTCAAAAAGAGTTGGAGGAGGTTCTGATCTTGGGAGTCTCCGCCTTGGAGGGAAAAAGCCAGAAACGGTTTGCCATCTTTCAGCGCCATGCTCGGTGTCAAAGTAACGCGTGGACGCTTTCCAGGTTCGACAACGTTATAGGGATTTATCGATGGGTCTAGCACAAAGCTCTGCATTCGCTGGCTCATACCGATGCCTGTTCGGCCAGCGATGTAGGCTGGATTCCAGCCGCCGCTTGGTGTGATGGAGACAACCCAGCCATTTTCATCAGCTGCTTGCACTGCTGTTGTGCCCGCAAAGAACCCTGCCTCAAATTCCTGCCGCTTCTCGTCGCTCCAGTTCGCGGCCTGGTCTTCAGTGGTTCGATTCCAGGTATCGAGATAGTGGCCATACGGATTCACTCCCCCTTGGAACGGGTATGGATCGCCTGGTCCGATTGTCGGGTCATTGTGATCAGGATTGATAAGCGCTGCACGTTGCTTGGCGTATGCCTTAGACAGTAAACCGTTGACCGGTTCCTCTGGCGGGAAGTAAGGGTCTCCGTAATAGAAATCACGATCGGCATACGCCAAGTTCATAGCTTGATACACCGTGTGGATATATTTTGAGCTGTTGTAACCCATCGACTTCAAATCGAAATCCTCAAGGATGTTAAGAGCCTGGAGTAAAACAGGCCCCTGAACCCAAGTATTGAGCTTGTAGACGTCGATTCCCTTGTAATTCGTTTTGACTGGCTCCTCAATATAAACCTGCCAGTTCGCCAGGTCCTCAAGGGTGTGCAGGCCTCCACCTTCTCGTGAGCCGCGCACATACTCTTCGGCGATGTCACCCTTGTAGAATCGGTCGTAGGCTGCATAGATGGCCTCCTTCCGGCTCTGGCCAGCTGCAAGTGCCTGTGCTTCAGTATCGACGAGCTTCTGTAGAGTGTCGTGTAGGTAGGGCTGGCGGAAGATTTCTCCTGTGCGAGGTGCCTCACGTGCTTCTCCAAGGTGGGGAAAGAATGTCTCACGTGAATATTTCCATCCCTTGAGTAAGGCTTTGCTCCGCTCAAGGCTATTAGCTAGCCCCTCTTCGATCGGGTAGCCGTCGGCCATCTGCATCGCCGGTGCTAGCACCTCTTTAAGACTAAGAGTGCCAAATTCGGCAAGCATGACCATTAGGCCACCTGGCGTTCCTGGTGTCACCGCTGCTAGCGGGCCGGTCTCGGGTGGAAAGTCCATTCCCTGTTCATGGAAGAATTCCGGTGTTGCGCCCGTCGGAGCAACACCAAGCGCGTTGATGCCGATCACCTTCTGTTGGTTCGGGTCGTAGATTAACGCTTGCGTTTCTCCACCCCAACTTAAAGCGTCGAACATTGTAGAGGTCGCGCCAAGCATCGCGCACGCGGCGTCGACGGCATTTCCGCCCTTTTGAAACATCATTGCGCCCGCCGTGGCAGCCAACGGTTTCCCCGTGATCGCCATCCAATGCCGACCGTGTAGAACAGGCTTAGCTGTTCGCTGGGCTTCGGCGTCGCCAAGACTAAGTAAGACGAAGGTTCCCGTCAGAAAAATGACTATAGCTCCGAGCGCTACCAACCTACGTATGGACATAGGGGCCCCCCTCAAAAGATGCAAGAAATCACCCCTATCCTACCGTTCGTCTGTTCAATAGCACAACTGGTATCGAGTTAGTGGCGCACAAGGGAAGGGTAGAGGGCTCACAGGATGTGCTGAGCTTGGAAATCTGTATAAGGGAGTACTTTTCTTGGGATTTTGAGAGATATTGCGAATGATCTCGGAGGGCATTAAGATTTCCCCTCATCAAATTGGGAGAGGATGACAATTAAGGTAGTACTTGGCGCAATAGGGCTCCTGATTGGGACAGGGTGTGTCACCTCCACCGCTCGTGTGGAACCAGACCTCGCTCCGGTGCGCGAGAGAACACGCAACACGTCGGGGGAGGCGTTACCGGCCGTTGTCCAACTCGACCGAGATCTCTCAGGCCTCTTCGAAACATCGCGATTTGATCACACGCTGTGGAGCGTGGCGGTTCGGTCTCTCGACAGGCAAGAGGACCTTTATCGTCTGAACCCTGACAAGTTGGTCATGCCGGCCTCAAATATGAAGGCCGTGACGCTGGCAGCTATGGCGGAACAGCTTGGATGGGATTATCGGTATGAGACGCAACTGTTGACAGGGGCTCCGATTGAGGACGGGACGCTTCGCGGTGACCTCATCGTACGCAGTAGTGGGGATCCCTCCTTCAATCGTTTGCATACCGACCCAGTGGAGGTGTTTCGTGGCTGGTCGAACAAGCTAAAACAACTTGGCATTCGCATTATCGAAGGCCGGCTCATAGGGGACGATAATGTGTTCGACGAAGCCACGCTCGGGGCTGGGTGGGCGTGGGATTATTTGGGTTATGGATATGCCGCGCCAATTGGGTCCCTACAGCTGTATCAGAACATCGTGGCTCTGGACATTCGTCCAGGTGCTGCGGTGGATGACCCGATTATCGTCGAGGTGAGTCCTGCGCATAGCGGTCTTGAATTGGATATCCGAGCTCGAACCGGCGCTGCGGACACTTCAGCCACTTTGAATCTCGTTCGCCTTCCTGGCCAGGCTGTCCTTGAAATTACCGGGTCCCTTCCAGTGACCGCCGAAGCGTTTACGCAAACAGCATCAGTGCCTAATCCCACAGAATTTTTCGTGCGAAGTTTACGAGCGGCATTGAGCGAGAATGGCATCGTTGTTCGAGGTGCCGCCATCGACGTTGACTCCCTTCAAGATGGCTACGATGAGCCACTCAGACAATTACTCCTTCACCGCTCTCCGCCCCTCACGGAAACGGGTCGAGTTCTCATGAAGGTCAGTCAGAATCTTTATGCCGAAACGTTCCTGAGAACTCTTGGCGGTCAAGATGGAGGGAGGAGCAATGTCGCCGATGGACGGGAGGCCGTTCAGGCGGTGCTGTCATCCTGGGGTATTTCCCCCGAAGCGTATGTGCAGTATGACGGCTCAGGCCTATCACGCTACAACTATGTCACCACTGACATGTTGATCGCGATATTGGAGAGGATGCATCAAGATACAACACATGCTACTGCTTTTAAGGCTACGTTACCCATTGCAGGGCGGGATGCATCGTTGCAACACCGCATGAAAGATACGCTTGCAGAAAATAATGCGCGTGCAAAAACAGGATCGATTTCGAATGTGCGGGCTCTGTCAGGGTACGTTACTACCAGAGATGATGAACTGTTAGCGTTTTCAATCGTTGCTAACCACTTTCACCTCCCGCAGTCCACGATCGATGCAGTTACGGACCTCGCGGTTGAATATTTAGCGGGCTTCAGGAGATAGTCGCCATGGCATTGCGAATGTGGACCTCTTCATCTCCTTCGGCAGTTCATCCATAAGGGGTTGCACTGCTTACTAGACCGGGTTATACAGAATTGGGAATTGGACGTAGCTGAGGATTGATGATGAATGTGGGCCCCACAAGGTTGCTTGCGGTAGTGCTTCTGTGTTCAGCGTGTGGTTATACGGATTGTGGGAGTTCAGAGTCTGCTTCCAGCCCGACTGCGCCCACCTCAACGTCTACAACTGTTAACGTTTCGTTCAGCGCTACCGATCTCGTGGTCGGAACTGGAACTCAGGCGGCTAACGGGAATCCCGTGACTGTCCACTACACTGGCTGGTTGTATTCCTCGAGTGCTGTGGAAAATAAAGGACAACAGTTTGACACCTCCTCTGGAGGGGCCGGATTTAGCTTTACCTTGGGTACGGGTTATGTGATCGCTGGATGGGACCAGGGAGTGGTTGGTATGCGTGTGGGTGGAAAGAGGCGATTGGTAATTCCACCTGCTCTCGCCTACGGCGCTAATGGAGCCGGGTCAATCCCAGGGAACGCAACCCTAGTGTTTGACGTTGAACTAATTGGGCTCGCTGGAAGCTGATTGGATCACTTCGTGCAGTTCAAACACGTTATCACCTGCGAACATTTCCGGGGGCGGTCGGTCTGAGTGGGCCGTCTTTAAATCGGCACTGTTCGTCCAGTTGACGAAGTTTTCCACCTGCTCCCAATAGGTCAGCACGACATGGTAGGCGGAACGCCCCATCGACCGACCATGCATGGCGACCTCGGTTGGTTTCAAAATCTCGAGGCGCACGAAACCGGAATGCCCCTCGACGAGGCCTGCCCGGGTGCGGAACCGTTCAGCGAAGGCTTCTTCTTGGCCATCGGCCACTGGAATTCGATTTGCAACTACGATCACAGCAGCTCCTGTTATACCCAGCCGTTCCGTCGGAATTTGCGAAGAGTATCGGTGAATCGTTCCAACTCATCGGGAGTAGCCGAGAGTGAAAGCCGGTTGAACGACAGTAGCGGCGGGAAGGACCGACCGACGAGAATGCCGTGGTCACTCATCCGTTGCCTATATTCCGCTTGGTCACCCCGGATTTCGTGAAATAGAAATGCCGTGTGACTCGGAAAGTACTTCAGTTCAAGCTCGTCAAGACAATTTGTGACGACCTCACGGCACTGCTCCCAGATCGCGAGGCTTTTCTGGGTCCAACTGGTATCCTCGAGCGCCGCCAACGCGCCGGCTAGTGCGAGCATATTGGGACGGCTATGGTTGGCGAACAGTTCCAATCGTTGGGCGGTGCTGGCAGCACAGAGACCATACCCGATTCGTAGACCGGCCATTCCGTAGAGTTTGGAGAATGTTCTCGTGACGAGAACGTTGGACTTCTGATGCACCCATTTATCGGCTGACCAGTAACTCGCGTCGGCGACGAAAGGAAAATACGCTTCGTCAATCACGAAGAACACGTTGTCAGTGGCCGAGGCTATCCAGTCATCCACCTCAGCGCTAGGAGTAAGCGTCCCGGTTGGATTATGGGGATTACAGATATACACGACCGTGGGTTCCTTCCACTGGGCAGCGAGCGCCTTCATACGGTTGATGTTGTGTGCGGAGTCACTCGTTAGCGCCACCCTTTCAACGCGATATGGAAAGGGCTCTCCGTATTCGATGGCATTCTCGTAGGTTGGGTGAGCCTGGAGCAGGCGACTATTGGTGGAGGCATGGGCCTGAATCGCACAACGGATTAACTCTGTGGAGCCTGCGCCGAGAATGACCTGATCAACACTTAGACCGTGGAGTTCGGCCAACCGGGCCCGAAGTTGGCCTCGGCGTGCCCGTGGATAGTGTGGTACCTCTTCGAGGGTCTCAAGAATTGCCTGACGGGCACCAGGCGGTAGCCCGAGCGGATTTGAATTGTGATTGAGTTGCAATACCTTCTGGGTGTCTGACGCAGCCTTGGAATGATGAGTGGGGCGAACGGGTATGGCTAAGGATTCGTTGCCGGTGATAGCAAGACCAGCCCAGGCACTCGTTCCACTGGTGATGAATGTTCGGCGGTCCATACAGTGTTCTCCCATTGAGAATGAGTTAAAGTTCCGACTCCCATCATATCCTGTACGATGGTTTTGCCGAATGTGACAAGATCGTTGGGTTCTACCGAAATTGGAGGCAGTGCATAGGTCTGTCATCTATAGATTGTGTTGAGGGGGAGTGGAATGCGCGTCTCGCAACGGATAGGTTTGAAGGGCATGGCTGCCGCAGTGGGCATCCTTACGTTGACGGGCTCGACGGTTTCCGGTCAGTCGGCTGACCCTGCATTTGATGTGAGGATGCATTACGACAAATCCGACTACATGGTTCCGATGCGTGACGGGGCGCGTCTTTTCACGATCGTTTACACCCCGAAGAACGCATCGCAGACCTACCCGATTCTACTGGTAAGGACCCCGTACTCTATTGCGCCTTACGGTCCCGACGAATATCTGGATGTAATCGGTCCGTCGGTGGAGTTCGATCGCGATGGCTATATCTTCGCGTTTCAGGACGTACGAGGAAAATTTCGTTCAGAGGGCGAATTTCAGGTCATTAAGCCGCTACGGACAGATGACGCTGGCGTGGATGAGAGCACTGATAACTATGATGCGATCGAATGGCTCCTCCAGAATATTCCGAACCATAACGGTCGGGTTGGGCAATGGGGAATTTCGTATCCGGGCTGGCAAACGGTGATGGGTATGGTCGGCGCGCATCCTGCCTTGGAGGCTTCCTCACCGCAGGCCTCTCCCTCCGACATGTTTATTGGCGATGATTGGCACCACAACGGGGCTTTCCGCCTCATGTATGCCTTCTCTTGGCTGTCCCGGAATGCCCAAACGCGGTCAGGTCAGACCGAGCAGCGGGCTACGGCCTTCGACTACGGGACGCCCTGGGGCTATAGATTCTTTTTGGAGGCTGGAACCTTGGCCAATCTCACCGAGCAATATTTTCAGGACCGCGTGCCCGCCTGGACGGAGTTCATGGAACACGGCACCTACGACGACTACTGGCAACAGCAGAACGCACTCCTGTCTCTCGATGGGATTAACCATCCGGTATTGAACGTTGCCGGCTGGTTTGACGCTGAGGATTTCTATGGCCCGCTGTCGATCTATTACACGTTAGAACAAATGAATCCTCAGAACCAAAGCACGCTGGTTGTCGGTCCTTGGTTACACGGTGGCTGGCGCCGGATGGACGGTGATGTGCTTGGATGCGTGGAGTTTGGCTCAAAGACCTCTCATTATTTCCAGCGCGAAGTTCAGTATCCCTTTTTTAGTCAGCATCTAAAGGGTGCTGGTGAGTGGCAGTCGCATGCGGCCGAAGCAATTGTCTTCGAAACCGGCGCCAACGTGTGGAAGACCTACGACGTGTGGCCTCCGGAAGCTGCCGAACCGGCCTCTCTCTACTTTCATCCAAATGGGCGGCTCTCGTTTGAACCGCCGTTGAGTCGCAACACCAATACTTACGATGAATATGTGAGTGACCCGGAGAACCCTGTGCCGTTTTCATCTGAAATCCGTACGACCCAGGGCCACTTATGGATGATCGAGGACCAGCGGTTCGCCTCCACACGACCAGATGTCCTGGTCTATCAGAGCGACATATTGACCGAGGACGTTACGATCGCGGGTCCGATAGTGGCTTCATTATTCGTTTCAACGAGTGGCACGGACTCGGACTGGATTGTGAAGTTGATTGATGTTTATCCCGGTGATGCAGTTGGCCAGGCTTGTGATGTGCCAATGGGCGATTTTCAGATGTTATTGGCAGGTGAAGTGTTCCGAGGCAAGTTTCGGGACAGTTACTCCGAACCTCGGCCGATGGTGTCTGGTGAGGTTACGGAGATTACATTTGACCTTCGTGACCGTTACCACACGTTTAGGGCAGGACATCGGATTATGGTGCAGGTGCAGAGCACCTGGTTTCCGGTGATCGATCGCAACCCGCAACGCTTCGTCGATATATACAATGCGAATGCGTCCGACTTTGAAGTTGCGACTCAGCGGGTTTACCGGTCGGTGGAACTACCGTCCCATCTGACGGTCGGAGTGCTCCCAGGTCAAGATTGACACCCACCACCTGACTGGTTGCTCTCTGCCGGATTTATTGCGGACATGGTGTCTGTCAGCGTTTAATTCCAATGGCCTCATTGTTCGGCCTTCGTGCCGGTACCTACGACGTGGCGATGCACAGGTTTTGGCCTGGGCTGAAGCGGTTCGGGGCCTTCGTAGCGCTTGCGGGTTGTTGCGCGCTCGTGCTCTACGGCCGGGTTTATCTTAGTTACGACCGGGTTCGTATTTCGGTTGTGGATTCTGAGCGTTTGCCATCGGATGGTTCGATGGCGGTGATACTCCCGGATCTTTCTCGCCTCGCGGAAGGGCCGACTGCAATCGTCTTAACTCTGCATAACCAGGCGCTGACAACTAGGTCCATCATGGTGGCAGATAGGGATGTGTCGTTGTCGCGTTTCGAGATTCGCCCGAATGAAACACTACGTGTCGACCTTAGTGTGCAGGCAGGTTTAAGGACTGGTGACACGCTACATGTAGTGGGGGATGGGGACGGGTGGAGTCTCCAACATCTTGAGGTCGGTAACGCTCACGGGTTCTCCCATGGATTGTTCAGCTTTGTCGTTGTGCCCCAAAGTGTCGAGCGCTATGAAGCGGTGTCGATAGTTGGCGCCCTTTCGCTGTTTGTGGTTCTCGTGGTGCTGGCGTGTCCGTTGTTTCGCTTCGATAACTATCGCTACGTTCGGCTCGCCGAGATTGCACTGATCACGGTGGCGTCCTTTCTGTTCTTGGTCATCGCAGTTCTCCCGATGGTCTCGCAGTACAGGGTACTGCTGTCGCTCAGTGCGTTTAGTGTATGCCTTGGAGCGGTCTATTTACCCGTAACGCTTCGGGCAACTCGGAATGTTTGCCGAGCGCTGTGGAGTCTCTATTCTGACCACCGGGAGGAGGTCGACGGCTTCCTTCGCGCTGCTCACGGTATGTGGGTGGCCACTCGAATCAAGATGCTATACAGCGCGGTGATTGTGCTGTTTCTTGTTTCGGTGAGCAACTTTTATTCGTCCAGTACTGGTTTTACGTCCTTAATACTTTTTGGCGATCGATTTGAGGCGGTGGTTCTGCCGACTGTGCAGGAGGTACCCCACTACGTCTATCAGGACTCCCCTGGCTACGACGGCCAGTTCTATGCGCAACTTGCTATTGATCCCCTTCTGCAAGACCCGGCGATTGAACAGGCAATTGACACCTTTGGGTATCGAGCGCCACGCATCTTATTTTCCTGGACAGCATTCCTGTTAGGTCTAGGGCAGCCAGCCTTGATTCTGCAGGCCTACTCGGTGCAGAACATTTTGTGTTGGTTCATTCTGGCCTGGTTGCTTCTTCGTTGGTTCCCTCCGCTCACACTGCGGAACTTCATGCTTTGGTTCGGCTGCTTGTTCGGCCAAGGCCTTATCTCATCAGTTCGTCTGTCCTTGCTCGCCGGCCCGAGTTTGCTCCTGCTAGCTCTGGCGATTATTGCGATTGAACGTGGACGGCCTTGGATAGCCAGTGCTGTGCTCGGGTTCTCTGGACTCGGACGAGAAACAAATTTGCTTTCAGGGGTGTGTCTATTTGGACGTAGATGGCGTCCATTAAGGGTCGAGGACCACGCGGCTTCGCTAGTTCGCATTTTTTTCGTCGCAGTGCCCCTGGCTCTTTGGTTGGGTTACCTGTATTTCTCGGAACACGGGGTCACTATGTCCTCGGGTCGCGGAAATCTTGCTGCCCCTTTATTAACTTTTCTTGCGAAGTGGGATGTGACTCTCGCGGAGCTCCAAGAGTTCGGCTGGACAGGCACCTATGCGAGATTTAGTCTTTTGTCGCTCGTGAGTCTGACGACTCAGGCAGTGTTTCTTGCGTGGCAACGAGAGTGGAGTGCACCTTGGTGGCGTATCGGAGTTGCCTACGCGCTATTGATGGTGTTCCTAGGCCCGGCCGTCTGGGCTGGCGACCAAGTCGCCGCGAATCGTGTGCTGTTACCAATGACCGTTGCGTTCAATGTGCAGTTGGCACACGCTCGTGGTTCATGGCCGCTTGTGATTCTTGGTAATCTCACGGTGTTACATGGCCTGGAGAGCCTCCGGGTGCCGTGGTTGTGGCTATACCTGTAGACATGACCGGGGCCGGTCTACGGACAATCAACGGGCCAGATTATGCATCCTCTGATGCGTTGAACCAATAGACCACCAGCAGTAAGATCAGGGTCTCTCTCACTATGACGGGTTACCACGCAGGTCCCATCGCCCGCCTCCTTTCCGTTTTCATGATTCTTGGTGTCGCCTCGTGTGCTTCACAAGAGTCTACAGACCTGTTCCTGACGCCAGAGGAAATTGTTGAGCAAGAAATTACTGAACTTCGTACACGAGCGGACCAGGGTGATGCTGCTGCCCAGTACCTTCTTGGGTGGAGATATATCAATCGTCGGGGCGTCGAGAAGAATGATGTTGAGGCAGTCCGGTTGTGGACGCAGGCGGCCGACCAAGGCAACCTTTCGGCGCAACTCACACTGGCCGTCAGGTACGATAACGGTGAAGGTGTTGTGCAGGACCAAGCGGAAGCAGTGAGGTGGTACCTACTAGCGGCCGACCAAGGCCACGTGGGAGCTCAGGTCATCTTGGGAGGAAGATATGCAAACGGTCGAGGCGTTGAGAGGGACGATGTAGTGGCGGTTGAGTGGTATCGGAAGGCTGCTGAGCAGGGCAACGTTCGTGCCCAGTATTCCCTTGGGGCCATGTATGAGACCGGTCAGGGTATCAGTCAGGACAATGTGCAGGCATATCTATGGTACGATCTCGCTGCGTCTCATCCATCCGTCGAGCAGGAGCAATCAATTAAGAATCGTGACATCGTGGTGACCCAGATGACTCCTGAGGAACTTGCGGAGGCTCAACGCCTTGTCCGAGAGTGGCGTGGAGGGGATGAGTCCTAGTTACCACTCTTTCCTATATGGTGTTAAGTCTCACGGTTCGGGGTGCTGTGCGTTCATGAACCTTCTTTAATGACCACTTTGTAAGGAGCGCTAATCTCATGCCAAAGGGTTACTTAGTTGGACACTTCACCTTGACCGATAAGGCACGGTTCATGGGCGAGTATGGAACCAAAATTGTAGCCATTCTTGAGGAATGCGGTGGAAAGGTCCTTGTTCGCGGTGGTCCGGTGGGTTACCGGGAAGGTGAATCAGCGGACATTGAAATTGTGGTCGAATTTCCAGATAGTGAGGCAGCACAACGGTGTCTTCAAAGCGAGCCTTATCGAGCGATCAAGGCCGGGCGAACCGACAACAGCACCGGACGGCTCGTGATTGTGGACGGAGTGTAATGTTTGCGTCTGAGCAGGCGACGGTTTCCTGTCCGGCTGACCGTGGTTGTGAGCCTCAGCGTTGTCTCTTGCGGGGGAATGGTTCGTCCTAGTCCGACTGTGCCCACCACCGTAGGCTACGTGACGACCCAAGCGGATATCGTTGACCAAGGCAAGGGGAGTTGGGGCAGACTCCAGGACCAGTCTCTTGATATTTGGGCCGTCTACACCGGAAAGTGGTGCGCGGCCAACTTAACTGCGGAAGTTTTCACGTATGCGTTTGGGGGCGGAACTTTTGATACCCGGGATCCCCAGTTGGATGCCGTCACGGTTTCTCATGAGAGCCTCGTTCGTACCGATGAGATCTTTTCACTGTCACTCTTTCCGGTTTCTCAGCTCTGGACTGCATGGTCGGATTCCGGCTATGACCCAGGCTTCCGATGGTTCACTCGGATCACCTACAGTTGGGCCGAAGTGACCTGCTCCGTGACTCCTCCGTGAGCCCTGGGTCGCTACGTTGAGCCCATCTGAGGACATCGCTAGAATGGCCGGTGATTAGAAGTGTCTCGTAATCTTTGGTCCTGCCGATGATGAAAGGCTTTAAGTTCCTCTTTTTGGCGAATCTGTCTGTGGTGTTTGTGTACTCGATGGCGATGTACGCTAGCCAAGAGCCGACACCTACAGAGGTCACTGAAATCCGGGCGCTGGCCGAGCAAGGAGATGCCGAGGCGCAGAACCAGCTCGGTAGTTGGTACTACGCAGGGCGAGGTGTAGCGAAGGATGACATTGAGGCAGCGCGATGGATTGGCCTGGCGGCTGACCAAGGTCATGTTCCAGCACAATACAACCTCGGTCTGTTGTATTTCAGGAATCGTGGCGTGGACGGTAATGATGCCGAGGCTGCAAAGTGGTACCGGCGGGCGGCTGAGCAGGGCTACGCACCAGCTCAGGGAGCCCTCGGGTACATGTTGGCCTATGGAGCCGGGGTTGAGGAGAACGCCGTCATGGCCTATATGTGGCTCGAGCTCGCTCGGAACGGTGCGACGGATGAATTCACACGGAGGCTGTATGCCCAGCAGCGCTACGAACTCGCGCAGCGTATGGTGCCCGCCGAGATTACCGAAGCAACCCGGCTCGCCCAGGAATGGGTAGCTGCTCGTTCGCGGCAGCAATAACCTTTCGTAGATGAATCATTGAACGGGATGAAGTGAGGGCGATGACTAGACGACACGCCTGTTTCAGCGGCCTCGCGGGTATTGCGCTTGCGATGGTGAGTGTGCCGACTGATGCGCTGCAGAACGCCCCGACCCCAGGAGAAGATGCGGGTATTGCTCAAATCTTTGCCCAACACGACTTGAATGGGACCATCGTGCTTGCCTCGACGAGTTCCAACCAACGCTTCATACATAATGCCCCTCGTGCTACGAGGGAATTCTCTCCAGCGTCTACTTTTAAAATCATGAATACCTTAATTGCGCTGGAGGAGGGAGTTGCAAATAACAAAGATGAAATGTTTATTTGGGATGGTGCTCAGCACTCAATTCAAACTTGGAACAGAAACCATTCCTTAAAAAGTGCCTTCAGGGTCTCCTGTGTTTGGTGTTATCAGTTATTGGCAAAGAAGATTGGTGCGAAACAATATAAGCATTACTTAACTCTTTCCGAATATGGTGATTTGGATAACAACTTTAGTTCGACTGAATTTTGGCTTGATGGTTCTTTGAGAATTAGCGCAGTAGACCAAGTTGGTTTCATTAGACAGGTTATTGAACGAAGCTCCCCATTTTCTGATTCTTCCTATGAAGAATTACGCAACATTATGCTGATGGAAGAGACGGCCAACTACAAATTACGGTTTAAGACTGGATGGAATGGCTCAATTGGTTGGATTGTCGGATATGTTCAAACCAGAGATGATTCTTGGGTATTCGCACTCAATGGTGACGTGGAGAAGGTGAGTAAAATGTCTCTCCTCCCAGGGGTGATAAAAGACATTTTTCGAGAGAAGGGGATTGTTTAAGCTGACCCGCTGCCGAGCAGCGATAGGCTTTCGTCCTTCACTCGAGCAGGAGGCATGATGAAGCAACTTCGATGCGATTGTGGTGTCCTAGCCTTGGCGCTCTTGGGAGTTCCTGCCGTGTGCTCTGCGCAGTTGACTGGCGTTGAGGGCGGGGAGTGGCGCTACTTGGGCGGTGATGCGGGGAGTACCAGGTCTGCTCCGCTACTGAATCAGATCGACGCCTCAAATTTTTCGGATCTGGAAGTCGCCTGGATCTGGCAAGGGCATAACTCAGGTGGGGGTGTCGAGTATACCTCTCGGTCCACGCCGGTCTTTGTGGATGGTGTGCTTTTCACGGTCACCGGTCAGCGGCGGCAGGTAGTGGCGATCGACGCCGCTACTGGCGAGAGGCTTTGGACTTTTCGCGAGCCGGAGACGATGAGGTATTTACGTTCACCGAGGACAGATTTTGGAAAGGGTGTCGCTTACGCTGAGGTGGATGGACGGGGTGTGATTTACATCACGACGCCAGCCTTTTTTCTGTGGGCACTCGACGCCAAGACCGGTCGGCCTCTGGAGAACTGGGGTGCCCCCGTATCGTTGGAAGGTTTTTCCGAAGGAGGTGTCCTTGACCTTATCCCGAACCTCGTCGGGGACTGGGGGCCGTGGCAGGAACATGTAGCTAGGGGCGGGACTTATGACGTGGATTACGGGATCCCCCGTGAACTGGGGATGGTGACCAGCTCGGCACCGCCGATTGTCGTAAACGGGGTCGTCGTGGTGCTTGTCGGCCACCAGCCCAGCTATGGCCAGACCCGGATCGAAAACGTTCCGGGTGACATCATGGGGTTCGACACCAAGACCGGCGAGTTTCTGTGGAAGTTCCACGTGATTCCCCGGCCAGGGGAGTTCGGGCACGAGACCTGGGAGAACGATGCCTGGCGGTGGTCGGGGGATATGTCCACGTGGGCTCCTGCCTCGGCTGACCCGGAACTCGGACTCGTGTATCTGGTGACGAACGCCTCGACGGTGCAGACTTACGCGGGGCATCGGCCGGGCCACAATCTGTTTGGCGGCAGCGTGCTTGCGCTGGATGTTGAAACGGGGGAGCGCCGGTGGCACTTCCAGATCCACCACAGTGACCAGTGGAATTACGACCTTCCGACTCCACCTATGCTGATGGACCTGACGGTGGACGGGGAGCGGATTCCTGCGCTGATTCAAAACACGAAGCAGGGACTGGTGTTTGCGTTTAACCGGGAGACGGGGGAGCCGATCTGGCCGATTGAGGAGCGTCCGGTCATGCAGACGGAAGTACCGGGCAACTATACGTCTCCGACGCAGCCCTATCCGACCCGGCCGGAACCGTTGGACCCGATTGTGGTGAACGGCCTGACAGAAGAGTTTGTCATCGACTACACACCGGAACTCAAACAGCAGGCGATGGAAATTCTGAGCGATTATCGAATAGGTGGTCTTTATGTGCCGCCGCTTCCTTACCCACACGGCCACGAATATCGCAATGTCATCGGATGTCTAGGTGGAGTGAATATCTACCATCCGCCTGTTGCAGATTCCACTACGGGAGTGATGTACGCGTCGCACAATCGAAGTTGCAGTGCGCCTTCGTTTCTCGTGCCGACGAACGGGGTAGACGAGGAGCGCGGGTTACCCGGGCAATCTCCGGAAGCGTGGAGGGGACGTGAGCGGCACACTGCCACCACGGGAACGACGGTGGCAGCGTGGGCTCCCGGGGGACCCCGTGAGTTCCTGCCGATGATTGACGGACTCCCGGTTTATAAGCCACTCTACCAGGCGCTCGCGGCCTACGACATGAACACCGGCGAAAAGCTTTGGGACATTCCGGTCGGCCCGACGCCTGAGCGACTGGCGAACAACCCACTTTTGTCTGGTGTCGACCTTTCGAACACGGGAGGTACTGGGTATTCCATCCAAATGGTGATCGGCGATCTCTTGGTCCAAACGACGGAGGACCTGCGCGGGGCGACTGAGATGAACGCGAATGGTCGACCACTACTGCATGCCCGGAACAAACACACTGGGCAGCTGCTTGCGAGCCTCGAAATTCCAATTCCTGGCCAGTACGGGATGATGTCCTACATGCACCAAGATAAGCAGTACATCCTGATGCAGGCGGGGAGTTGGCGACAGGGAGAACCGAGTTCTTTGGTGGCACTGGCGCTACCGTAAGCACACGCACGGAACCGTCGCCAGGTTGGCGGCAGACTGTTCGCTTGTTGGAAACACCGAAATCGACGGCGGAGGAGTGTGATGGCCGGTCGCCACGCGATTCTAGTCTCAACGCTTGCGCTTATTTGGGCCAGCTGTGGTGGTGGGGTAGCTTCCAGTCCAACGCTCACCACGCCAAGTTCCACGTCCTCTTCCACCACCGCATGGCGCGGCATTGTCATTGCTGACGAGAACCGGTGCTCTCCATACACTCCGGAGGATTACAGCTATTCGCAATCGGTGGAAGATGACATCATCGCTCGACTGGGTGGCATCTACAGTCCCTACACGGCGGAATGCTTTGGGGGTAAGACCCTAACCGATATTGAGCATATGGTGGCGCGTTCAGAAGCTCATGACAGCGGACTCTGCGCAGCCGACGATGGAATCCGGAGCAGTTTTGGCAGCGACCTCGACAACTTGACGCTGGCAAGTCCGTCCGTGAACCGTTACCAAAAGGGCGCCAAGGATGCGGCCGACTGGCTTCCTACCAATAACCGATGCTGGTTTGCCGCGACGATCGTTAAGGTGCGACTCAAATACGGCTTGACCATCGATAGCCTCGAAGCCGCCGCGCTTGAAGAGGTGCTGACCAGCTGCACTTCTCTGGAGCTTGAGCGGCCTGTGTGCGCTAGCGGCACTTAGCCTGCTCAATTTTCGTGCTTGTATACCTGCCCTGCCTTCATCACGAAGTCCACATTGAGAAGCTCGGAAATGTTCTCGAGGGGGCTCGCGGATACCGCGATGACGTCTGCGAGTTTCCCTGGTTCTAGGGTGCCGAGATGATCACTCTGGCCCAGTAACGCCGACGCGTTCACCGTGGCCGTCACGATCGCCTCCATTTCGGACAGCCCAATATCGACATACCATTCAAGCTCGCGGGCGTTCCGGCCGTGCGGAACGACACCGGCATCACTCCCTGACGCAATCTTCACGCCCGCGGCGAATGCTTCGGCAACCCGTCTGGGATGCTCTACGAGTGAACGTTCCAGCCGCATTCGTGTCGCGGGGTCACGCCTGTCAAGCCCGTTCCGAATCATGTCTTTGACCATGAGTGTCGGTACTATGTATCCGCCCGATTCGAGTAAGAGCTGGTAAGAGGTGTCGTTGAGCCAGGAGGCGTGTTCAATCGAATCCACCCCGGCCTGAAGAGCCAGATTGATACCCGCGGTTGTATGCGCATGGGCCGCCACTCTTAATTCCCTGGTCTTGGCTGTGTTCACGACCGCCTGCAGTTCATCGAGCAGGAAAACCGCTGGAGCCAGTTCATGCGCGCAAGGCTGCGACCCACTACAGGTAGCGTAGACCTTGATGAAGTCGGCCCCCATTGCAATTTGACGACGGACGGCTTGCCGGCACGAGTCCGCGCTGTAACAAGAGCCGGAACTGCCATCAGTGCCAATCCTGATGGTGTGCCCGGCCACGTAGAGACGCGGCCCTACGAGGTCGCCAGTTTCGATGCCGTCTCGGAGCGCAAAAATTGACCATCCGGACGACCCGGGATTTCGCACAGTCGTGTATCCGGCATACAAAGTCTTACGAGCGTTCCGAATGCCGAGGTTCATGCTATAGACGTCTCGTCCCGCCCCTACTCCAGGCAGCGAGGTGCCTCGCTCAGAAGTCAGGTGTACGTGCATGTCGATCAGGCCGGGAAGGACAAAGTATTCCCGTAGGTCGATGGTTTCTGCATTGTCGAGTGCGAGTGACTCAGGGGTCGCAAAGCCGGACACGATGCGGTCGATCCGGTCATTGTTAATGATGAGGGTTTGATTTCTCGCAGGAGGCTGTCCGGGAGAGGACAGTAGGGTGCCGGCGTGGATAACGTGCCAGCGACCGGAAACCTCCTGTCCCCATGAGGCGCTTGCGACCAGTAGGCTGACCAAGCCGAACACCGCCAAACTGTGACGTTTCATCATGCTTTCCCCCAGCGGTAGATTTTAGATTCCTGGCCGTAAAATGGCCACAACAGGTTCCGTCTGCTTACGTCTGTACAACACGACACGTTCGATAGGCAAGGATTCGTTTATCTTCACTTCCGTTGAATCTGCTCTGGGCCAGCGGTAGGATCAGTCGCTATGAAAGCGGACCAACCCAGTGCCACGGCTATTTTTGTTGCCAATGGAGTGTGGTGGGTGAGTAACCACCCATCACTCAAGGTGGAAGTGCCTGCGCTTTTGGGAGAGCTGAACCTCCAAATGGTCGAGCATGTGAATAGAGGCGTCGACTACAGACTGGGCAGGGCACTTCTTCAGGTCAAAGTTGGTCTGATGCAAGCCGTGGTGATGCGAGGTTTCTATCTGCACTTTGTTCTCAGAAAACGCAGCATAGAAAATTATGTGCGACAAGCAGTGCAGCAGCATGCTCATCAACTCATCGTGATTGGGGCTGGGTTTGACACGCTCAGTTTGCGAATGGCGCGTGAACATCCCGAGTTACGCATTATTGAAATCGATCACCCCGCCACTCAAGCCTGGAAGCGAAACGCCTTGGAGAAGGTAATAGCCGGGCATAGCAACGTTCACTTGCTCCCACTGGACCTCACGCAACAGACTCTGCAGCAACTGCTCGTGAGTAATGAGCACTATCAGCCTGGCGTGAACACCGTCTTTGTTGCTGAGGGTCTCACGATGTATCTCAGCAGCAAGGAAGTGCGGGAAATTCTCGCCTTCATCAAAGAGACCAGTGCGCCGGGGTCGAGGTTTATTTTCACTTACATGGAAGAACGCCGCCGCGATGATTTTCAATTCAAGTTCGCGTCGCGGTTGGTCGATGTCTGGCTGGCCATGAAAGGCGAACAGTTCACCTGGGGGCTCGGAGATGGTCAACTGGAACCGTTTCTCGAGCAATCAGACTTCCACCTCTTGCACTGCGCCACGCACAACGAATTACGAGAAGAGTTGCTTTCACCCGCTAATCGACAGGCCCGTTTGGCCGTGGGTGAAAACATCGCCGTCGCTCAGTGGAACCAGTGAGTCCGGCGGTGAAGTATCGGATTTGAACCCCCGTCAGGGCCGAGATAGACTCTGGCTGCTTAGCACTACCGCCGTATGAGGCCGGAGCGGAGTGGTCAGGTGAACCGCTCCGCAGCGTTCGTTCGAGGATTAAACTCGCGGTCTTTTGAGAGCTTTATTGCACGACCAGGCGGATCATCCCGTCGCGCTTGTTTAACAGAAAGACCCTGGATTCGGGCCCGACACCGAGGCGTAGGTCAGCGCGAGTTGCCACCTCCTGGCCTTCCGCCGTGTTTTTCTCCTGAATCATCTGCAGCAGCGTTCTTGGTCCCTCGCCGTTGTTGAACAGAATGCGCTGAATGGCTCCTTGGCCGCCGGTAGGGAGGTCGTCGGCGGAAAAAGCAAAGACCTCGCCGCTCGGGTTATCGCCGAAGAGGACCAGGTTGGCGAGCTGGGGAATTGCGGATGAGCGATAGACATGCACCCCGGTTGCGGCAGAACTGCGCTGGAGCAGGGGGTCGAGTTGCCCGTACTCGACCACGGGATACGCCATCTGAGGGTCTCCGCGCTGGTTCGTCAGGCTTACTGCGCGACGGCTAATAAACGCAAAGCTCCCTTCCCAGGCGTTCCAACCGAGATTTCCGCCAGACGTCACGAGGCTAACTTCCTCAACAATGTTCTGGCCGATGTCGGCAACAAACATGTTGCCGGTATTCGGGTCCCAGGCAAAACGTTGGGGGTTCCGTAGGCCCAAGGCATACACCTCGCCAAGTGTGTTTGGGTTGCCATCGTTTGCAAACGGATTCGTGGAGGGAATGCCGTAGTGGCCGTTGGTACTGTTGGAGCCCAGCGGGTCAAGACGCAGAATCTTGCCAAAGGCGGAGCTTAAATCCTGTGAGAGATTCAGGGGGTCGCCACCGCTACCGCCGTCAGCCGCACCCATGTAAAGCAATCCAAAATCTTGATCACTAGGCGACAAAACCGGGTCAAAGGCGAGGTGGCCGCCGTTGTGGTTGCGAAAGGGTTGTTCAAACCTGACCAGCTCACGTGGCTGGCCGCCATCGTAGGTCACGGCTTCAGGATCCTCAGCGGTCCACTCGAGTAACACGGTATCGTGCGTGTTACCGCCGCCGCCTGATGTGAAATCGGCCGGTGGTTGAGTGTCACTGGTGTCCGTGAGGGTGTAGAGCTTTCCGAACCCGGGGGTGTCAGTCTCATTAAACTGTGGATGGAACGCGAAGCTTTGAAAACCTTGTTCATTACGAGAGGCTTCGACGTTCACAGCCCAGCGCGGGGCGTGTAGGTCGAGATACAGGGTGACGGTGTTGCCGTCATAGCTAACACTGTAGAGCAGTCCGCGCATGTCATTGACGAACAGACGGCCGGTGCTCGGCTCATCGACCAGCAGCATCATCCGCGCTGCCTCCCTATCACTATTCGGGATCGTCGCGAACTCCACAAGACCGACTTCAATAGCGGGGTGTCCCTCGGTGATCGGTATCGCGTACGGGTCGTTGGTTGTTTGGGCGGAGGTGCAAGTGGCGATCAACACTGCAGCCAGTAACGTCGGTATCTGTCGCATCATGGCGTATCCTTTTCGGCCGATGTGCTCAAAACATGTAAAGGGGGTCATGGCGCATTCAGAAACGCCCTGATTTTATCAAAGGCACGGTCCTGTTCACACCGAAACGATTGGTGGCCGCACCCGTTATTAAAGACCAGCGTTTGTGAGTTGGTTAAGTTCGCGAACTCCAAGGCAGGGCCCGGGGTCACCATGTGGTCCTGGGTCCCGACCACCACGAGCATCTCTGCGGTCACAGCATCTGCTGTCAGTGCCCAGTCGCCATTGAAGGAGGTTGAAATGTCGTGTCCAATCATTGCGTGGAGTTGGGCGACCCGGTCATGAATGGCGAGGCTCATGCCCCCCGCACGCCCGTCTGCGATTAACGTGGCCCCCTGGTCGTGGGGGTCTTGTCGCGCATGAAAATCTGGGGAGTAAAGTGCCAGTTGGCTGATCATGCCGGCCAGTTCACGTGCGGTCGCTTCATTACAATCACAATCGAGGGCTTGTTCCAGCGCGGTTAACTCGGCTGTCCATAACAGCAAGTCGTAGGAGGCTAAACGTGGGGAGCCAACAATGGGCACGGCTCGCTCCATGAAATCTGGGTAGGTTGTCACCCATTCGTAAGTTTGCATGCCGCCCATGGAAATCCCCATGACCGCATGCAGATGGGTAATGCCAAGCACTTCGGTCAGTAATTGGTGTTGAGAATGCACCATGTCCCCGATGCTGACTTGTGGAAACTCCTGTTGCGCTTGGTGCGCACTCGTGGACGGGGATATCGAGACCCCGTTGGCCATGGCGTCAACAGCAATGAGAAAAAACCGCGAGGTATCGACGGCACCAACTGCATCGCTTGAGAAGAGGTCCTCGGTGTTACCGGTGAACCAGGTGGGAAACAAAATGGCGTTCGTGCGGTCGGCGTTCAAGGTGCCGGCAGTTCGGTAGGCAAGCGTAGCATCCTGAATGACCTCGCCGTTTTCGAGGGAAAAGTCTCCCAGGTTGGCAATCTGGAGCGGGGGAGTGTCGGCTGCATGCAGCGTAATCGAAAAGAGTAAACAGAGTAGCGTGAGTACAGAAGGCATAGTGGGGCGCTTTCTTTCGTCAGAAGGTTGCAGATGTGGACCGCGTTAATCCTCATACACGTAACGGTAGCGATTACGGGAACATTTTGGACGCTTCTGTCTTACTGACGCAAACTTTTTCTCCATTGCTCCATGGCTTCGATTCTGTAGTTGAGTTCCCCGGAGACCCCCCGAAGTTCCTCAATGCGTTGATAGGGTCTGTAAAGCAAGAACGTGATGACGACTGACCAAGAAAGAAAGCCCCAAATCAATACTTCAGTTAGCTCCGACCATTCCATGTGAGCTCCAGTTAGAGGATGTTGGTGCTAAGTAGTGTGCACAACACACGCATCTGAGTTCCTCGACCTAGGGCACGCGCTCGGAGTAGTTCACGCCCATATAGAGCCGCCTGACGTTTCCATCGGCGTCGAGTTCGAAGCGCGCCAACTCGCCATGTGGACCGCCACCGGTGCCTTCGATTTTGAAGGTGTGTTCACCGAGTGGCCGGAGTGTCGACTTGCCAGTTAGCGGGTCGTCGCTACGCGGTGAGATGACGACCAGTTCCTCGTTGAGGACCATGACCTGTCGCTCGCCCCCGCGCGATCGATACACGCCGACATACTGCGTCCATGAGGGGTCGGCTGTCGCTGGTGGTGTCGGGCTCGCCGTGGCGCGCACGATAGCCGGGGCAAGCCACTCGAACGCTTTGTTCACGTAGCGACCCGGGTTACCGTCACCGCCGTTCGTGAACACGACGACACCGACGTTCTCCGTCGGGCTCAACTGCGTGCTCGTGCGGTTACCTGGATAGGAGCCGCCATGGCCGATGAGGTCGCGGTCCTCCCGGTGGGAAATGGAAAATCCCCAGCCGTTGCCGCCCCGCCAATTCTCTCTCAGCCAGTGGACACGTTGCATCTCGCGCAGCGTGTTAGCGCGAAGTACCTCTGTGGTGGGTTCTGCGCGAAGCCGCATCTGCCATGAGAGAAACCTCAGCATGTCGTTGACGCTCGACGAAAGCCCTGTCGCCGGGTCGAAGGAGCGGGCATCAACGAACGGCATTACATCCCGTGGTTTGTCAGGCCAGCGTCGCCCATAGCCTGTGACCAGGCGCGCCCGGTGTGCCGCACTTGGCACACCCACACTCGAAGAGGTCATGCCCAATGGCGCCATGATCTCGGTTTCCACATACTCCTCGTACTCACGTCCGGAGACGGTCTCCACGATCGCGCCCGCCAGGGAGAGGCCCAGGTTTGAGTATTTCCAAACCGTCGCAGATGGGTAGGCCGTCTGCTGTTGTGAGACGGTCTCGCGCAGGTCTTCACCAGTGGGAAATTCGAACTCCGTCCAGGACGGATGGTCGGACTCGCGCGGCAAGCCGGCCGAATGGGTCAAGAGATTCCAGACCCGGATTGGCTCGGCCTCGGGATAGGGATTCTGTATGTCGAACCACGGCAAATGGTCAGTGATCGGGTCGTCAAGCCGTAGTTTCCCGGCGTCGCGCAACTGCAGGATGGCGATGCTGGTGAACAGCTTCGAGTGCGACGCGATGCGAAAGATTGAGTCGACCTGCATTGGCAAGTTGCGCTCAACATCCGCCTGACCGTATGCCTGGGACCAGACCACCTCCTGGTCGTGCACAACGCCAATAACGAGACCAGGCAGAGAGATCTCCTTCATCTGCGCCTGAATCCAGACGTCCATAACCTTAATCTGCGAAGCCACCTCGGGATGGTCGGCCACCTCTTGGGCAGTGGCCGAGGCACTACAGAGGCAGGCGACGACGGCGACGAGCGACATCAGTTGTTTCATCACAGCTCTCCGATTCGGAATTACTGGGGGTTCGCTTCAAAAAGTGTTCTACCAGTCGTGTCAGACAGTGTCAGATTCGGGCCACCCACATCATGAAGTCTGATTCTAAGTTGTTCGGTTCCGGAGGTGTCAAAGAACGAAACGTTCGCTCCTTGTTCACTTGTCCCGAGACTCAATCGAGAGTTCCCGTTGCCATTATAGAAGACCAGATGTGCGCCAGAGTTGTTGGTAGATTGCTCGCCTTCGTCTTCCTGAATCGTGCTCTCCCAGCTCTGGAGACGGGTGTAGAGTTTCCCATCGACCCCATAAATATGGAGACCGGTGGCGTCGAGCACCCGGCTGGCTTGCAGGGCTGACGTCACAACTGCGCCCGTGGCGGCCGCCAGTATTACGCCGGTCAGGATGACAATCGTGTAACGGCTAGTCATCTCTCCTCCTCGCATCTGCGTTCAGAGCACCTACGGTGATTCGTATGTGCGACATTTTGGCACAAAGTGCCACATGCCTCACCCCACGTTGAACCGTTTCCCAGCCAGCGATAGAATTTGGCCTGCCAAGACCATCGGTAGCGTGAGAGAGTTCCGATGCCCGAGTCAGGGTGAGTTGAGGAAAGAAAATTATGGCCAAATTCAGTAGACGTAAATTTCTGTCAGTTAGCGGTGGCAGCTTTGGTCTTCTTGCGACGACCGGCGGTCGTCCGAAGGCGGCCGAATCTTTGAAGCCAAAACACAGCCAATCGGCTGCCAATGCCTCAACGGTCGATGTCGCGGTTATCGGTGCCGGAGCATTTGGTGGTTGGACGGCGCTCTACTTGCGTGAGATGGGCTTATCGGTTGCGTTAATTGATGCTTACGGCCCGGGCAACGCGCGCGCGGCGTCTGGTGGTGAAACCAGACAGATCCGCGCGGGATACGGTGAACGAGAGATTTACACCCGGTGGGTGCTTGAAGCGTTTAAGCGATGGGACGCTCGGCAGGAGGAGTGGGGTGGACTCCCGTTGTTCTACCGCACTGGTCAGCTTTCACTGCAGCGGCAATGGTCGAACAACCTCAGAGCTACGCAGCGGGTTCTGAACAAACTCGGAGTCGAAAACGAAGTGATTGAGCCCGATGAACTAGCCCGACGGTATCCCCAGTTCAATCTTGATAGGATTGCGTTTGGGCACTACACACCCAGCACAGGGGTCCTAATGGCAAGGCGGGGTTGTTTCGCCGTGGCCCAAGACTTCGAGCGCAAAGGTGGTGAGTTCATCCTTGCGAAGGCTCAACCGGGACGGCACGCGGGCAGCCAGTTACAGGAGGTCACCTTGTCGACGGGACAAACCATTGCTGCCGGTCAGTTCGTGTTCGCCTGCGGGCCCTGGCTGCCAAAGGTGCTACCGACTCCGATGAAAGGTCGGTTAGCAACACCGCGACGGGTGACCTTTTGGTATGGTGTGCCAGCCGACGACAGGCGCTTCAGTTATCCGCACTGTCCCAATTTTGGAATGGCGGGTGTGTATGGGTTTCCCAGTATCGAGGGGCGGGGTCTGAAGTTTGCAACGGTCTACGATAGCATCCCGTTTGATCCGGATTCGGATGAACGACTCGTGAATGACCATGAAGTGGAGCGGGCACGCGAATTCTTGCACCAATGGTTCCCGGCGCTGCTCGACCAGCCACTGTTGGAATCTCGCGTGTGTCAGTACGAATCGAGTGTGGATGCGCATTTCATCGTTGACCAGCATCCCGACATGGAAAACGTCTGGATTGTCGGTGGGGGTTCCGGGCACGGCTACAAGCACGGCATTATGCTTGGTGATTACGTCGCGCGGCGCGTCACAGGCAAAGCGACCGATCCCGTACTAGACCGAACCTTTATACTGAAGCAGGAAACCTTTTAGGGGAACAGCGATTTCGAGACAAGGACCCGTTTGGCAATACCATTAATTGGCCGGCAAGCTATCGGACGTCCGTCTTCACGTTTTAAGAAGTCTGGGAGACAATCGCGTCAGAAACCGGTAATTAACACACACTAGTAGCCCAGGAGGCACCCATGTCCATGTATTCACGCAAAGAGTTCCTCGGCCTGAGCGCGTTGCTAGCCGGAGGTGTCGGGTGTGCTGGAGTTCCAGAGCTCGGAAATCAGGATATGACCAGCGACCATGGACAGCAGCCGGACCTTGCTGTGGTCAATGGCCGTGTGTATACGGTCGACGACGGGTTGCCACAGGCCGAAGCCTTCGCGGTCAAGAACGGTCGCTTCATGGCTGTTGGTAGCAGTGATGACATTCGAAACATGATCGGTGCGAACACCGAGGTCATCGACGCCGAAGGCATGACGATCACGCCAGGCTTCATTGATACCCATTGCCATCCGACTGGCGTGAATGAACTCTATGGCGTGAACACCAACTTAACCACGGCGGCGGATATTCAGGCGGCGATTCGCGCGAAAGTGGCCGAGACGCCACCTGGGTATTGGGTGAATGGTTTCATGTTTGACGACACGAAGGTCGTCGATGGGCCGCTGCACCGGACCCATCTCGATGATGTGGCACCAGAGCACCCGGTCAATGTGGCACACCGTGGTGGACATACCAACTGGTACAACAGTAAGGCGTTCGAACTGGCCGGGATTTCTCGCGACACCCCTGACCCCGAGGACGGGCGCTTTCAGAGAGATGCCGAGGGTAATCTGAGTGGTATGGTGGCCGAAAATGCCCGCCAAGTCTTCAACAGCGTTGGCCGCCGAGACACGTTAACTGACGAACAACAGCGGGACCGTGCGCGCGAAGGCATGGCCCACATTTCCCAACTGCTTACTGCTGCTGGGTTGACCACTGTTCATGATGCCGGGGCAAACCGAAGCAAACTGGTCGCCTATCAGGATGCCTATGCCGCCGGCCACCTCCGGCACCGTGCCTACATCATGGTCCGTGGTCCATATGAGGAACTGAGGAATGCTGGGGTCTACTCCGGTTTTGGTGACGAGTGGGTGCGGATCGGCGGGGTCAAATACACGGCTGACGGCTCGGCTTCTGAACGGACTATGCGGATGAGCACGCCATTCGAGGGTCGGCCTGACGATTACGGCATCCTCACCATGTCGCAAGAGGAGATTCACGAAGTGGTAGAGGATGCCCACCGACACAACTGGCAGATTGGCATTCACGCCAATGGTGATGTGACGATTGACATGGTCTTGAATGCCTATGAGCGAGTGTTGGAGCGGTGGCCCCGCCCTGACCCGCGGCATCGGATCGAGCATTGCACCTTGGTGAATTCAGCCCTGCTCCAGCGCATCAAGAACACCGGCACCATTCCAACGCCGTTTTGGACCTACGTCCATTTCCATGGTGAGAAGTGGAATAACTACGGCGCGGAGAAACTCGAGTGGATGTTCGCGCACCGGTCATTCCTGGATTCCGGAATTCAGGTGCCGGGCGCTTCCGACTACACACCGGGGCCCTTTGAACCGCTCATGGCCATGCAGAGCATGGTGACGCGAAAGGATGTCAATGGGCAGGTGTGGGGTGCTAATCAGCGAGTGACAGTAGACGAGGCGTTGCGAATCGCCACGATTAACGGGGCGCGTGCCTCCCGTGAAGAAACCACTAAGGGGTCAATCACGGTCGGTAAGTTCGCTGATTTCGTCATCCTTGAGCGTGACCCGCATGTGGTGAATCCGGACGAACTTAAGCAGATCGCAATCGTGCGGACGGTAACAGGTGGCCGGACTGTCTACCCAGTGATGTCCTGAGGATTCAAGGCCTGATTGCCATGAGCGATCGCCACGCACGACACATCGTCGTCGCTGTGCTTACCATTCTGGTGCTGGGCATGGCGGCGTGTGCGCCGCAGGAATTCACATCAGAAGAAATTAAAAACCTGGAGATCGACGGCCTCCGCGCACTGGCTGAACAGGGGCACGCCGCTGGGCGGGTCGAACTCGCAGGGAGATACCGCGATGGTCTGGGTGTCGAGGTGAATCAGGCTGAGGCGTTCAAATGGATGCGCATGGCGGCGGACCAAGGCGAGGTCGACGGGCAGGTTCAACTCGGTCTTATGTACTCTCGGGGCACGGGTACCCAACGGGACTTCGTGAAAGCCCACATGTGGACCAGCCTCGCGGCGTCCCAATTATCTGGGGAGAGCAGGGAGGATACAGCCCAAACTCTGACCGCCCTTTTCGACGTGATGACCTCTGCTCAGATCGGCGAAGCCGAATATCTCGCCCGTGAGTGGGAAGATGCGCACCCGCGTGAGCCATGAGCTCAGACGTTGAAGCTACCCGAAGCCAGCGGTAGACTCTAATCCTCAAGGACCGCCGTTGGGGGCAGCAGCATTCTCGACCTGTCGAGGAGGATTCGATGCATGTTCTGGTGCGTGTTGGAGTCACAGTGTTGCTCACCGCACAAGTTATCTCTGCCCAGATGCTGTCCCGTGACACGCTCGATATCTACTGGATCGACGTCGAGGGCGGTTCGGCCACGCTCATTGTGACTCCGAACAGCGAGTCCATTCTGATGGATGCCGGGTGGCCCCGTTCCGACGACCGAGATGCCCAACGCATCCAGGCGGCGATGACTGACGCGGGTATCGACCGTCTCAATTACTTCATCACCTCTCACTTCCATGCTGACCATGTCGGCGGGCTTACCGCGCTCGCTAATCGTGTCGTAATCGATCAGTTCATCGATCACGGTGACAGCGTTGAAGACAATCCTGAGCTGTGGAATCCCTACCTGGCCGTGGTCACCGGGAAGAAACGACGCAGTGTGAGCCCTGGGGATACCCTGCCCATTCCGGGGCTAGAGTTCATGTTCGTGACCTCTAACGGCCAAACGCTGCAAGCAAGTTTGTCACTGAGTGAGCCGAATGCGCTCTGTAACGAGGCCTCTTCACCCGTGCCAGACATGGGCGAGAACGGTCGGAGTGTGGGTTATCTGTTGTCGTTCGGTTCGTTTCAATTCCTAAACCTCGGCGATCTCACCGTCGATCGCCAGCATGCCCTTGCCTGCCCAGTAAACACCCTTGGCACCGTGGACCTTCTTCAAGTGCCTCACCATGGGAACGACCTAGCCCCAGAGTTACTGTGGGCCCTCATGCCACAGGTGACCATCAGTAGCCAAGGGCCACACAAGGGTGGCAGTGCCGACGGCTTCGAGATCATCTCGCAGATTCCAGAGCTCGAAGATATGTGGCAAGTGCACCGAGCGCTCGACACGGACGACGGGCATAACACCGAGGCACAATTGATCGCCAATCATACTGACGAAGACGGGTGTTCAGGGCACTGGCTTAAAGCGACAGTGCGCCAAGATGGGCGGAGCTACACGGTGCTCAACGGAAGAAACGACAGCCGGCAGGCCTATATTTCGCGGTAGAACGCTGGACAGACAAACTGATTATGATACGGCGGTGCCACGGTTGCGGGCACGAGGAGCCTTTAATGCCAAAACTTAGGATCCCAGCAATGCTAGCGTGCTTTGCGTTGTTCTCAATTTCGAGCATTGCAAGAGCACAGCCAACAGTTGAAAATCCGTTTACATCAGCTCAGGACGTGTCTGCGGGCATGAAAACGTTCCGCTCACATTGCATTACCTGCCACGGTCGTTCTGGACTCGGAGATAGGGGGCCCAATTTAACTCTCGGTTCCTTTCGGCATGCCGTCGATGACCCGGCCATGTTTCGAGTTGTCCGCCGAGGAATCCCTAATACAGATATGCCGGGCATCTACGCTAATGAGAAATCGATTTGGCAAGTTGTGGCTTACATTCGTAGCCTCGCTCAAGGCCAAGGTAGTGCGCCCCCTTCAGGCGATCCAATAAACGGAGAACGCATTTTTTCTACGCAAGAAGACTGTGCACTATGTCACACCGTCAATACGAAGGGCGGCGGTGGAGGAGCGCCTGACCTGAGCAATATCGGGTGGCAGCGGTCAGTGGCATATTTACAGAGAGCTCTAACCGACCCCAATGCTAACGTTGACCCTGAGTGGTGGGGGATTCGCGTTACGCGGACGACCGGTGAGATAACGAGCGGTTGGCGTCTCGACGAGGACACCTTTTCCATTCGACTCTTAGACCCAGATCGAAATCTTCTATCATTTTATAAAGACGACCTGTTGGCATTCGAGCGATTAGAGGACTCTCCCATGGCCAGTTACGAAGACATCCTCAGTGCAGAGGACATGGACGACCTCGTCGCTTACCTGCATTCACTGGGAAGGGGAACACCGTAATGCAATCACGACTCTATATAACAGTTGGATGCGCTTTACTTCTTTGGGTTTCCCCCGGCTATGCCCAACAACCGACCCCGCCCAGTGGTTCCCCGGTGACAAGCGAACGGCTTCTAAACGCGAGTGAAGAACCCGAAAACTGGTTAATGTACTCCGGTCAATACAACAGCCAACGGCACAGTCGTCTGACGGCGATAGATAAGAGCAACGTTGATCAACTTGAAGTGAAGTGGGTCAAACAACTCGAGACCCTTGCGGATGTCGAAACGACACCGCTGGTCGTCGATGGAGTCATGTATCTCACGCAGTCTCCGAGTAACGTGATTGCTTTAGATGCTTCGACCGGAAGTCACTTTTGGACCTATGAACATACGTTGCCCGAAAAGTTGACTCTTTGCTGTGGAAGACAAAACCGCGGGGTGGCAATACTTGGGGAAACGCTGTTCCTGGGAACGTTAGACGCCAAACTTATTGCCTTGGACGCAAAAACGGGTACGGTGCAGTGGGAGGCGCAGAGCGCCGACCCGGCAACTGGTTATAGTAAAACGGCCGCCCCACTCGTGGTTGGGGACAAGGTCATCAGTGGAATTGCAGGTGGAGAATACGGCATCCGGGGATTTCTCGATGCCTATGATGCACACACTGGTGAGCGAGTCTGGCGTTTCTACACGATTCCTGGAGAAGGTGAGCCACACAATGACACCTGGGAGGATGACTCCTGGAAGACTGGTGGTGCGCCCACCTGGATCACTGGAGCCTACGATCCTGATTTAAATCTTGTGTATTGGGGCACGGGCAACCCCGGGCCGGATTGGAACGGTGAAGCCCGGGAGGGTGACAATCTCTATTCCGACTCCGTGATAGCCCTGGACGCCGATACGGGAGAATTAAGATGGCATTTTCAATTTACCCCACATGATGTGCACGACTGGGATGCGACACAGATTCCTATTCTCATCGACATCGAGTTCGATGGACGCCCACGAAAACTGATGCTATTCCCGAACCGGAATGCTTTTTTTTACGTGTTGGACCGCGTGACAGGCGAGTTTCTGCGCGGGACACCTTTTGCAATGCAGACGTGGGCTGAACGCATTGATGAAAATGGCCGGCCGATTCGTATTCCCGGGATGTTGCCAAACGAAGAGGGGGTGCTTGTATACCCGTCAATCAATGGGGCAGCCAATTGGTGGTCCAATACCTATAGTCCGCGCACTGAACTACTCTACGTAGTGACCTACGATGGTGCCGACACCTTTTATATTGGTGAAGATGAGTATGTGCCAGGAGAACTGTTCGTTGGAGGCGGCGGAGAACGCTACGTGCCACAGGAGACGTATGCGAGTATGATTCGCGCCCTTGAACCGCGCACCGGAGACACTCGCTGGGAATTTCCATTACAACCGAAGACGCAATCAGGACTATTGTCAACAGCCTCTGACCTGGTCTTCGGAGGAAGCGTCGACGGGTTTTTTTATGCCCTAGACGCGGTCAACGGCACAGAGCTCTGGCGTATAAATGTCGGGGGCAATGTGAAAGCGGCTCCGATTTCCTTTATGGTGGGCTCCGTTCAATACGTCACCGTTGCCGCCGGGAATTCAATACTTACGTTTGGCTTGGACTGAGCGCTGGATGCCGGTGTGAAGGATTTATGTAGGGACTGGATCCTCCAGGAACCACAATTTCCCTAATTGCAAGACGTTAAGAGATGCAGCGTGCAGTCAAGATTCTTGTACTCAGTAGCGGTCTGCTTGCCGTTGCGTGTGGAGGGGGTAGCGGCGGTGGCAGTTCGCCGACAGCGCCGAGTGCTACAACCACGTCCACGTTTACTGGGACCGTCACCAATATTGTGACCGGCGCGGTGGTCTCAGATGCCACCATTACGATCGGCACCGTCTCGGCGACGAGCACGACTGACGGCACGTATAGCTTGACGGTCACGGCGGCCGGGACCCCAAGTTTTTCGGCGGCGGCATCCGGCTTTTTCACTCGCGTATCGGTAGTATCGATGAGTGGGTCCAAAACCATCAATCCGGAGATTATTCCTCAAGGAGATGGCTTCAACCTGGCGGTTTATAACCAGCGGTTCCGTGACAACAATAATCGAGGGACCGCGCGCTGGACCTCGCAACCAACTTATGTAATTTTTACCCAGGAATTTGACTGCATCGAACTAACAACTGACGGCAATGCATGTATGAAAATGCAAGCGAAGGAGGCGAACGCTCCTGCATTTTTTGAGACCAATGTTCGGGCCTCCATTGCCAAGGCGGCGCAGTTGACGGGGAACGTAATCGGTGGGGCACCGATTACAACGAAGACACACCCAGTTGGCACCATCTTATACGGTGGCGATTGGGGAATGACGGTAGGTACTATCAGTTTTATACATCTAACAGGTCTCTATTCGAGATTCAGTGCCGGTGCGTGGGGTGACCCGAACGATAAAGTTAATTTGAGTTATAGCGGAGATAAATCTCCATCCGAACGTGGCACCTCTCACGACTTCGGCATTCACCTGCACGAGGTTGGGCATGCACTGGGTTATGGTCACCCGGACGGGGCTGGCAACATGCTGGAACCTGGCATTATGGGCCCGTTTCCGTATCAGTTCACTAGCGTCGACGAATTACATGGCAGGATTCTATACAAACGGCCAAATGGCAGTTTGACACCTGACCGCGATCCGGCCGGAACCACGATCAATTAAGCATGAAAAGATTGACCTGGGTCTAGCTGCGACCCCGGCACGTTAACCCCTCCGCCTCCCCGCTGATTAGGCTCGTGCTCTGAGGGTTATGATATAAACCCACTCGGAGCGTCCTCGTTATGGACAGACGAACTCTACTCAAGACCGGGGGAATGGCCGCACTCGGGTTCGGCATCGCGGGCTGTGCCACCCGGGTAATGCGCCCAACCCGCCCGGCGTTCACCTTGGCGCCGATCAGGGCGTCTTGGGATCGCGTCATCCGGACCACGGTCGGCCTGCGTCCGCACCGCCCGTCTGGATTTGTTCTGCGAGTCGAGAAATTCGATTCGCAGACAGTAATACACAACTATGGTCACGGCGGTGCCGGTCTCTCCCTGTCCTGGGGCACCGGTGCAATGGCCGCTGATTTCGCCGTCGAAGCTGCACAGAGCAACCGACGCGCTGCCGCCGTTCTTGGGTCAGGCGCGGTCGGCTTGGCCACGGCGAGACAGCTCCAGCGCCGCGGTTTCGACGTCACGATCTACGCAAAGGCGATTCCGCCCGACACCACGACGAACAAGGCCTGGGGCGGTTTTACGCCAACTTCAGGGCTCGTAGCCGGTCGGAGTTATACGCCGGCGTGGGAAGCACAGTTTAGAACCGCGGTCGAAATCGCCTATCGAGAGTTTCAGTTGCTCGTCGGTCCGCGCTATGGCGTCGCGTGGCTGGACAACTACAGCACCATGGAAGAACTTCCTACGGCGGAATCTGAGGCAAGGCGCGAACGGGAAGGGGCTAGGCTGATGCCGGCCAACCTTCAAACAGGCCGTGAGATCCTTTATTCAGGCGAGCATCCGTTCCCCACTCGATACGCGTCTCGCCGGTCGTCGCTCCGCATCGAACCCTCACTCTATCTCGAAGCAATGCTGAGAGAGGTTCGCCTGTTTGGAGGGGGCATCGTTATCCGTGAGTTCAACACACCGCGCGATCTGCTGACGGTCAGTGAGTCCGTGATCGTGAACTGCACGGGGCTTGGGTCGCGTGACCTTTTTCGCGATGAGGAACTGATTCCGGTGAAGGGGCAACTCACCTTCCTCGTTTCACAGCCTGAGGTCGACTACCAGTATGGCTGCATGCCGCGGTCCGACGGCATTGCGCTTGGCAGCACTAGACAGCGAGGCGTCTGGACGCTAACGCCTGACGAGGTCGCGCGACAGCGTATTGTCGATCGTGCCATCGAACGGTACTCGTGGATGCGGTCACCCGAACTGGGCCAACAAGTGATGAGGTCGGCCGCGCCGGCAGAGGCTCCCGGTATTGAAAGTTTTTTTGACGACGACTCCTAGACGAACATCCCGGCGAATCTTGTCTCTTTGGGCGAACGGCAGCCTAACACCAGACACCGACCCCTCGGGAACGACCATCAACCAGGGTAAACGCAGTTAATCGCCTAGCGTCGTGCTCTCCCATCTTGAATTGGCGTGGTATCAGGCATAAACCGATTGAGGATCGTGTAGACGGGGCAGAATTTTGTGAACGGACTCGCTATTTGAAGCGCAGCCACTCCAACAGCTATATAGATCCAATTAACGCCAACTTGATTGGCAAGGACCACGGAGACTAAATACATAAGTCCCACGATCCCATCATGGACCTGCACTTTCATAATCTCTCGTTCACTCATGAATCCTCCTTTGCACTCGTGTTCAACATGCGATTTCGGCGCTAATAATGTTACCGTACGACTCGTGAGGGGAAGGTGGAGCCGAGGGGCAGAAGTGAACTGCCGACACCATGGTTGTCAGCCTTATCCAGCCGGCTGTGCTAACGCCTCTTTACTGATCTTGCATGGCTGCGCTAAACGGTTCGGGCGATATTGACCAAAGAATCACTCTTCTTTGTAATCTTGTTCTAGAATTCCCTTTTCTTTTAAAGTTCTTATTAGTTTTCCACTCTTACAAGTGCCACTATTCCCATCATTCCGAAAACGAATCCAATGACTGCTAATCCCTCCACCACACCTCCCGTTTCATTCTCCAGCTTCAACCTCCGCAATCCTCCAGATCGGTGAAGTCTATTCGCCCTCCGTCTGGGACAGTCTCCCTGTGGTCGCAGACAATCGTAGCTCCGGTTGCTGTATTGAGCCTGTATACCCGTGTAAGGCTGACTAGCCGCGCATCATCTCCCACTCCCCATGCCCACATTGTTGCGGCTGCGATCTGATACCGTCCGATTTCATCCTGCTGTGCTGACGTGTTCTGAGAGGACAGCATCCCGATTACGAACGCGATGAGCAGCATGCCGACGATCCACACTTTATTCGTCATAACCCCTCCAGTTGATTGCTCATACGATAACGCCTTCTGACCGCTGGTTCTAGTTGCGACGCTTCGGCGTTGAACCCTCCACCAAGCAGCGGTTGACTCGAGTTCTCCAGGTGATCGGGAGCCTTGATCAGATGCAGGGCAGCATTACTGCGCTGACTATTTCTGAGAAGGACAAGGCGGCTATTCGGTGGGACAACACCGCCAAGCTGTTCGGTTTTTAACGCACCCTCGCAGTCAGCGCCTATGTGATGACTGGGACATGCTGACGACAAACTCGTAGATCAACACAAGCTGTTCATCCGCGACAGTTTCTTCCTCTTGACCAGGCATTTCCCCGATCCCTTCTCTCACGATGCTTTTAAAATCAGGGTAGTCGCGTTCCATCGGGATGAGCGAAGGGCCATTGGCACCGCGTGCGCTTGGCCCATGACACATGACGCACCCCGCGTCAGAAAACGCCTGCTTACCTTGGGGAGTGTCGTCAGGTCGGGAGATAAGACCCGCGTCCAGCTTTGTCGCGCATCCAGCGGATACCAGATACGTGAAGAGTAGTAATGCCAGTATGCCGAAACGCGCCATGGTTCACCTCTGAATTAATATCGCTATATTTAGTCATTCGGGAATAGACTCGGTTGCTAACCAGCCATATCTACTCCACAGTGACAAACTGCTAGTCTGTCGTTGTCGAGTAATTTACAACAGTTAATTAAGAGGAGAAGGTAATGGTGAGAAATAGGATACAGGGTGCTGTTTTCCTAATGGCATTATTAGCTTTATTTGCTGCCCCAATGGCCAGTGCCGATGACCTGGATGATGTTGAAGCCGTAATTAATCAATATATCGATTCAGAAGGCTTTGATTTAACAGAACAAACAAAACTCATGGCTAGTGATCGTACCTATATTTCTGACGGTATGATCTACTCAAATAACGAGAAATCCATGGCCTTGCAAACCGCCGGTAACAAAGTAATTACAACAGCAAATCCTGACGTTCAAAGGATCGCTACCATTGAAGACTTAAAGATTCGCCTAAATGGCAATGCGGCTGTTGCGAGTTTCTACAGAACAATAAATGACACAAATAGCGTAGAGAATGTTCGCGCTGGACAAAATGCGATGATTACCATTTACCAAACTGCAACGATGGTGCTATTTAAAGTGAATGATGATTGGAAAATAGTGCACACACACTTATCCCCAACCAAGTAATTTTCTCCTGCTAGCAGTGATAGCCAGTCAATCCCTGGCTATCACTGCTCAGCGTTAAACCCTCCACCAACCAGCGGTCGATTCTAGTCTTCCAGCAACATCGTCGGCGGCAGTGGGGGTAACTGAAACTGATGAATGAAAGAGAGAAAAGAGAGACCGATGAATCCTGAGCATAAGAAAAACGCATTGCGAATGATTCCCTATGGCTTGTACGTGTTAACCGCACAGTCTTCCGATGGCCAGATTGCAGCCGCGACGGTGAACTGGGTAACTCAAGTGTCCTTCGAGCCACCACTCATCGCCGTCGGCGTAAAGGTTGGCTCGGGACCACACAAGGTGATTCCCGAGGCTGGTGCGTTCGCACTCAATATTCTGGGCAAGGATCAGCAAGCAGCTGCATACACGTTCTTCAAACCAGTCGTACCTGAGGGGCAGACGCTCGGAGGCGAACCGTTTAGCGCGGGAAGCACAGGCGCGCCCGTGTTGGAGCGAGTGCCGGGATATGTTGAGTGTTCTCTGGTGGAAACGGTGGAAAAAGGGGATCACGCGATCGTTGTTGGGAAGGTCGTTGATGCTGGAGTGTCCGAAGAGCTTTCGGGGCGACCGGACAATCTCACGCTGACGCTCAAAGACTTGGGAGAGAAGATCTATTACGGCGGGTAGATAGCCCGTAGATGATCTTCATCAGCAACGTGAAGACCTGTGAAGGAGAAGTGGTGCCGAGGGGCAGAAGTGAACTGCCGACATCACTATTTTCTGTCATGTGCTACAAAAGAATATGCTACTGGTACCTTAAAGCACACAAACCAGAAGCCTATCAAGCCAACTAAGCCCACAAGAATTCTTATTTCTGTGATTTGAACAGCAAAAAACACTGCGTAACTCACGAAAATAACTATCAGGGCCAGTGCCATGATCTTAGCCTTGAGAGGAATCCCTTTTCCTTCACGATAATCTTTCAGATATGGCCCGAAGGTTCTATTTGTAATCAGCCGATCGTAAAGTTTTTGAGAGGATCTAATAAAGCAAGCAGCAGCCAGAACTAGGAATACAGTTGTTGGCAGGCCAGGCACGATTGCTCCAATGGCTCCCAGTCCAACAAAAAGACAACCGACAGATATCAAAAGAATTCTAGCGAGAGGGTTTGCAACTATTTTTGCGAGATGAATATCTTGGTCTTTTTCCATTGCGGTTGTTGGATAATCCCGATTATAGAATCTAATTCCTATAGCCTTCTGCTATTTATTATATTTCTTCGTTTGCGAACATCGCCACAACTCAATAATCGCCGTATCTAAGGCGTCGAGGCCACCGACATATCGATTGTACCAAGACTTGAATACGTTAGTGTCGCCCTATCACCAGGAAAAACGGATTCTGTATAGGCTACAGAACCAGTGATAACAAAATCACCCGCACTTAATTGATAGCCGTAATTAAGCAATTCGTTTGCAAGCCAAACAACTCCTTGAATCGGATCACGTCCCAACGTCCACGAAAAGCGCCCTTCCACGATAGTTTCGTCATTGACAGCAAGCGACACCCGCTCGTTCATAAAATCAACTTCGTCAACGCCAACCCGATTCGAACCAAAAATCACGCCGATGTGCCAGACATTGTCAATAATCCCGTGATTATGACGATTGGGCCAATCCGAGATCGGTTGCTCGCCTCCAGCCGGCACCGTAAGAGATTCACTGCCATAGGCTGCCACGCGCGGTGCAATTAATTCAACGGCGCCAGCGACTTCTGCGGTTGCTTCGATCACGTCTTCCCGGGTCACCGTAGGTCCAGGCAAGTCCTTATCCAGCCAGAACACAACCTCCGCTTCGAGGCCAGTCTTACCATTGATCAAATGGTCTAGCGACACCTCACGGCCAAGCTCCAACACGTTGGACGCCATAATGTGTCCAAACGCTGGATCGATAGCAACACGCGGATTGGGTTGATTAGACCACCCAATTTTCCAGCCTACCCTCGCCTCTGTCTGCTCTCGATGCTCCAACCGCAGACGCTGGATGTCGTATGCACGAGTACGGTCAATATCTGGAAAGTGCTGCGTTAACTCCGTCGAAGTAGTTTGATTGCCCATAACCCAGAGCATGTGTTGCATGATGTCTTCATCGGTCGCTTCTGGTGTAAGCGTTGACACATCCGGCTCGACCAGTGACGATTCGACGATTACATCTTCAACGGGTGGTTCTGCACCACTGCACATAGTCATACTGAGCGTTACAACTACCATTCCAGTAGCTTTCACCCAAAACCACCCGACCATCCACACTTTGTTCGTCATAACCCCTCCAGTAGACTGCTCATACGATAACGCTTTCTGACCGCTGGTTCTAGCGGCGACCCTTCAGCGTTGAACCCTCCACTAGTCGCGTCGTAAACACCAAGCCAGACTCCACCCAACGACCGCCAGCCACGATGCGTTCCTCGAACTGGCCTTCACGTATGACGTTGATCATACCCTCAGCACCAACGAAGGCTACAGACTTGGGTGCGGGGTGCGCTCTGGCGACCGCCACTCGCATCGGATGGACGCCGTCGGGGACATGGGGGCAAGATCCATCGGCCACTGACTCCGACGTGCTGTCTGGGGTCGCAAGACTACAACGGGGGAAAATGAGATGCGGAACTACCTCGGATGGCTGTTCCTGATGACGCTCGCGGTCGTGGGCTGGCTGTCGTGGTCGGGCGCCCGAGCGCAGCAGGAGCGCCCGGCGGGTGGCGCGCCTGCTGACACGTATCTGCTCCAGACGCGAGGAACGGTGGCTCCTGCGGGCGCCGACAGCGATTTCGGGTTGGGTGCCAGTCACGTCTCCCAACTCCTGCCGTTTCCACCTGAAACGAAGGGCGCACAGGTGCCGTTCGATCTCTGGCGGTACGCCGGCCGGGGCGCCAGCTCGTTCACCACCCCCGACCTGCCGATGCCCTGGGACGAGTGGCTGCGCTTCAATCAAAATCGGAAGCCGGAGCTCATGAGGGAGGTCCGTGCCCATATGGACGCCCGGTACGATTTCACGGGGGAGGCGATCGAGGGCGTCTACATGTCAGGCGGTTGGAAGCCGGTCATGCGGGGACCGGTCGCCAGACTGCCCGAGGGCGTGGTTTCCTGGGCAGCGCTGGCGACGCTGTCGGCCGACGAGATCCGAAGCCGGGAGCTCTTTCCCTTCACGCCGCTCGCGCACCCCCTGCATGCGACTGGCCACATGTTGTTCCCGCAGTCTTGGACGGCCGCGCATCCGGAGCACCAACGGATCGACGTCGATTTCGACATCCCGGACGCCTATCTCCCGGAGCTACCACCACCGCTGTTCCTGAGCACCCACCGGGAGGAGGGGGACATTACCCGCGGACGGGAAATCACGCTCGGCAACTACTTCGAGATGTTCAATGGGTTTCTGACACCCGAACAGATGGAGGGGCTCAAGGAATTACTCAATCCGGCCCCCGGAACGTGGTTCAACTACACGACCCATCGCGTGACGGCGGAGCCAAGCCAAGGAGTGTCCTGCCTCGCGTGCCACGTCAACGGCCACACCAACGGCGCGATCGAGCTGGGGCCGGACTCGCGGCCAACCCTAGCCCGGTTACGCGTCGACACGCCGACGCTACGCGGTAATTACAACCTGATGCAACTGTCCTCCAAGCGCTCGATCCGGAGTCTGGACCACTTTGCGGAGGTGGAGGAGTACTTCGACGGCGCCACTGGCACGATCGGCGGCGGGATTGGCCCAGTGGCCCGCCAGCGGCAGGTGACCAACCGGATGGGGGACTTCATGGCGCTGGTCGATTACCCACCGGCGCCCAAACTCGATTCCTTGTATCGCCTCATCCCCGAGCTGGCCACAGCGGCTGAGCTGCGAGGCGAGGCACTATTCAAGGGTAAGGGGCAGTGTGCGGTCTGTCACTATGGACCGGCCTTCACCGATGATTACATGCACGACTTGCGGGTCGAGCGCTTCTACCCTGGGCGCCCCGAGGGGCCGATCAAGACGTTCCCGTTACGTGGTATCAAGGACAGCCCGCCGTATCTACACGATGGCCGTCTCCCAACGTTGCACGACGCCGTGGAGTTCTTCAATCTCGTAATGGAGCTCAAACTGTCGTCGTCTGAGAAGGAGGACCTGGTCGCGTATCTGTTGTCGCTCTGACCGCCGCGATTCCGAAACGTATGAAAGTTGAGCGCCGGAGAAATCAAGAGGGCACCGATGAGACACGTTAGTCGCGCTGCGACCGGCTCGATGCTAGGCTCGATCGCCGCTGCCTGGCTCCTCGCTCAGATGCCGCTCCACGCGCACGTCAAGTGGTTCAGCGAGTTCGACTTCTCCGACCGGCCGCTGACATTGCCCGAAGCGGTCACGCCAACGTTCCTCGCTCTCGCCGGCCTGAGCATGGCCACGATCGCCCTGTTCGTCTATCTCGATCGCCACCTGGCGACCGCCCTCTGGTACACGCGGATCACCGCGTGGCTCGTCGCACGCCGCGAGCACAGCGTGCTGGTGATGCGGATCGGCCTCGGCGCCACACTGCTGCTCTCGTGGCAGGCGGGCACGTTGTTCGTGCCGGAGCTCGCGGTCGGTGAGTGGATCGGCTGGGTCCAATTCTTGGTGGCCTTCCTGCTGCTCTTCGATGCGGCGGTTCCGATAGCCGGAGCCGCCGTAATGGTTCTGTTCGGGGTGGGCCTGACCCAGTACGGGGCCTTCCACATGCTGGATTACACCTTCTTCATCGGGGTGGGGTACTACCTCGCCGTCAGCCGTTCGGAGAAGCCGACCTTCCGGGGGTCGGGTGTTCCTGCGCTGTATACGACGCTCGGGTTCTCCCTCTGCTGGGCCGCGCTCGAGAAGATCATCTATCCGCAGTGGAGTGCCTACCTGCTCGACGTGCACCCACAACTGACGCTCGGACTGGACCCGAGTTTCTTCCTCATCAGCGCTGCCTTTGTCGAGATAAGCCTGGGGTACTTGCTGATCATCTGTCTCCTGCAACGCCCGCTGGCCCTGCTCATCACGCTGGTTTTCTTTTTGACGACCGCGGTGTTCGGAAAGACCGAGGTAATAGGACACACCATCATTCACACCGCATTGATCGTTTTCCTGCTCGAGGGGCCCGGCGAGCGCTATCGAGCACCGATCGCGTTCCTCGAACGGGTCCGTCCCCGACCAGCCTTCGCCGCCGCGACTTTCGCACTCCTGCTCGTGATCCTGATCATCCCCTACGTGTACGTCGCCCAACGCACCTACAACCTGAACCTTTCAGCGTCTGGAACCGTCGCTCTGGTCGACCGTCCAGCCGTGGCTCCGGGCGAGCCGCGTGTCTTCTTCATCGAGCCGCAGGACGGAGCGACGGTCGAGAGCCCGGTCTCGTTCCAATTCGGAGCCGAGAACTTCACCGTCGAAGCACTGGATACCAGTCCGGGCCACGAGGGAGCCGGACATTACCAACTCGGTGTCGACACCGACTGCCTCCCTCCGGGCACCGTGATCCCCGAGGGCCAGCCCTGGATCCATTTTCCTGACGGGACGTCGGAGATTCTCGTGCAGCTCGACCCGGGCGCTCATCGCTTCTGCCTCCAGCCGGGTGACGCTGAGCATCGAACCCTGACCGGCGGGGGCATGTCGGCGGTCGTCCAGATCACCGTGAGGTGAGGTCGCCTTCCGCCACCGACCAGCGGTAAGATTTAGTCTTCCGCTCGTATCGTCGGCAGCGTCCAAGGAATCCTATGTCCGACCGCCACGCTCGACT
>Ga0187827_10000523_pt1 | contig 59991 bp, 61 predicted proteins | sample ETNtaG_39_FD_167969 | JGI IMG/M metagenome (GOLD analysis project Ga0187827, IMG submission 167969) | Marine microbial and viral communities from oxygen minimum zone, Eastern Pacific Ocean - ETNP2014_SV_150_PacBio MetaG (Illumina Assembly) | ecosystem: Environmental > Aquatic > Marine > Hypoxic...
ATCAACTTTTAATAATTATATAAATGTAATTTTAAAATATTTCTGTGTGTTTGGATATAGCAAGGGTTGAATATCAATTTCAAAATATCATAAAATTAGAATTATCACCTAGATTAATTTTCCTCAAATTTAACCTTTGTATGAATTTAAACTTCGGAATGATGAAGAAAATAAATAAAGACCAAAGTGAATAATAAACAATAGAGATGTTGAAGATATTACCACAATAAATGAACTAAACTTAGTTCCTAAAAATCCTCCAACAATAAACCCTATTCCAACTAATCCTACAGTAGAAAAAAAGAAGCTTATTACCCTTCCTTTGAATCTTTCATCAGGTATTATTTGCAAGGATAATAGCACTCCTGCCCACCAATAAGCGTGAAAAAGTCCTGATAATAAAATCATAATACCTGCTACATAAAAATTTGGAGAAATAAAAAATAAAATAACTGAAAACCCATACAACACTATGAACAATAAAATACTTTTTGAATTCAAAATATATTTTTTTACATATTGAAGAGAAATTGATGAAATCATTGATCCTAGAAAGTAAACACTTGAAAGAATTGCATAACCTGAGCCTTCTAAGCCTAACTTGTCTCTACTAAACTCTGGTATTAATGGTTGAGTGACTGCCCATCCGAGCATACTTAAAGAACATATTAACAAACATCTTATTTGAATATTTTTATAACTATATCTAATTGCATCTCTAATAGATGAATCATCAGAAGATTGAAGATTTTGATCTTTTTTATTCTTCTTAAAAATCAAAAGAGTAATAAGAGCACAAATAGAACTCAATAAGGCAATTATAGGTAATGACCAAAACATTAAAGTGATACTTAAAATAGTAAGTAAAAAACCTGCTATAGCAGGAAGAGTTGCATTAATCAATTGATTAAAAAATTCTTGAGTTGCATTACCTTCAATAATTTTTTCTTTCCCTAAAATATCTGCAATAAGTAACCTAGCGGCAGGCGTCTCTAATCCAATAAAGGCACCCATAAAAATTGAAGTAACAAGAATTATTAACATCACATTAAAGTTATAGGTTATTGATAGTGCCATTGAAACAAAAATCACTATACTTAATGCTCTGAAAATGAAGACAATGTGTTTTCTTGAAAAACGATCTGCTAACTTACCTCCATAAGGAGCTAAAAAGATATTGAATATTGCTGGTAAACCCGTTAACAGACCAATTAAAAAGGTAGAGTCAGTTTCTTCTAAGATATACCAACTAATAAGAATGAATCTTATAAAAAATATAGAGAATGATAGTGAACATCCTGCTAATAAAAATATAAAAGCTTTATTTTTAAAAATTGACATAATTTATGTTTATTGTTGAGAGTTAATATCATAACTTTTATATTTCTATTTTTGGTTGTATCAAGAAAGAATCTAACAGTCTAGTTAAATCATAGTTTTTTCTACAAAATATTTACTTCAATTCAATCCTCTATCTCCATTTACTTTTCCCATTTTACTTTTTTAGTTAATATAAATTGAATAAATTTCAGAGAAAACTTGTGGCTAGCATTGATCAAAATAGACCTAATATTTTATTTATACTGAGTGATGATCAAGGCCCATGGGCAATTAACTGTGCAGGAACAAAAGAACTTAATTCACCAAATTTGAATCGCCTCTCTGAAACTGGACTAAGATTTGAAAATTTCTTTTGTGCATCTCCAGTTTGTTCTCCTGCCCGTGCAACTATTCTCACTGGTCAGATGCCATCCCAACATGGAGTGCAAGATTTTTTACGTTCAGGTAATTCTGCAGAACTTTCAGGTGATAGTAAAAGCCTACAATATCTAAAGGGAATCCCTACTTATATTGAACTACTGAAAGAAAAAGGATATTCCACTGCTCTGAGTGGGAAATGGCATCTTGGAGATTCTGTAACACTCCAAGCAGGTTTTGATTTTTGGGATGTATTCGCTACAGGATCCGGAGATTACTACAAATCACCCATGTTTAGGGATGGAAAGCTTTACGAAGGTGATGGTTATGTAAGTGATGTGATAACAGACAATGCAATAAGATTTCTAGATAAACAATTTAATGAAGAAAATCCATTCGCTTTAAATGTTCATTACACAGCTCCACATGCACCATGGGACAGACATCATCATCCAAAAGATGTTTACGATGATTATTTCAAAAATTGTAGATTTGAGTCAGTAGACTGGGAACCAACCCATCCCAACCATTTATCTAAAGAAGGTGCATCAGGAAGTATAGGTCAAACAGAACTAGAAAGAAGACAAATTCTAAGTGGCTATTTTTCTGCAATTACTGAAATGGATAAAAACATAGGACGTTTATTAGATTGGCTTGAAGAGAAGAAATTACGTGATAACACACTAATTATTTTCACCTCGGATAACGGTATGAACATGGGACATCATGGAATTTGGGGTAAAGGAAATGGTACTTATCCTCCTAATATGTTTGATACATCGGTAAAAGTTCCTACTATAATGTCTATGCCTGGTTATTTACCTGAAAACATCGTTAATTCTGACTTACTAAGCCACTATGATCTTATGCCAACTATTTTGGAGTTTTCCAATATAAAACATTCTGAAAATTATAAAATGCCTGGAAGAAGTTTTATGAAATTATTAGAGGGAACAAAAATGATGAACCAAAACCCAATAATGGTATATGACGAATACGGCCAAACTCGAATGATACGCAATAATAGACATAAATACATCCATAGGTATAATGGGGCACCTTGCGAATTTTACGATCTAATGGCTGATCCTAAAGAAACAAAAAACGAAATAGATAATCCAAATTTTGCAAAAACTATCACTGAAATGAGCACCCAACTTTTTGACTGGTTCGATAATTATTCAGAACCAGAGCGTGACGGATCAAAACAGTTGGTCAAAGGTAGAGGTCAGTTAGATATTATTAGCTCCAACATAGAAGCTTTCGCTCAAGATGTGACGTTTTTATTAAAATAGAAATTTTAGCCCATAAAAAATGGTTATTTTAAATTTCCATAATCATCTAAATAACCAAAATCATCTTTCCACCAATCATAAGGTTGAAATTTAAGTCTCACTGCAGATGATATCGGAATATCTGAAGAGTTATTATTAATCATATCTTCTCGAAATTCTAAAATTTTTTCCCAATTTTCTTTTGGAGATTCCTTTTTTTTATTATTTTCTTCATTAATCATATTGACATTATTATTTTTACTCTGTCATAATTTTTTATTACCTTATATTAAAAAATATAATTAAATTATGAAAATCACTCTCATAGACTTAGCAAATAACTTTGGAAGTCTGTTTATAGAAGGTTATAATTTGATTATTTGGAAATCATTAATTTAATTATTACAAATTCTTAAATTCATCTGAATCTATTTTAGAATAATGTTCAGGTGATAATTCAAATGCATTAATAATATTTTGATATGTTAAAACATCCTTAATCTGACCAGAATCTATTAAAACACCATCTTTAAGCAAACATAAGAAATCAGAAATATCTTTTAAAATTCTGAAATCATGTGAAGTTACAATGGTTTGTATGCCATGGGAATTTAATTTTTTTATTAGTGAAGATACTTGGTGTGCATTTTTCAAATCTAAATTCGATGTTGGTTCATCGAATAAAATAACTCTGGTATCTTGAGCTAAAACTCTTGCTATTCTCAAAATCTGCATCTCACCTCCAGAAAGATTATCAACCAATTCATTCTTTCTATTAAGTAAGCCCACAATCTCTAAAGCATCATCAATAACTTTAGGCTTCACATTGTTTTTGAAATCAAGAAAATTTTTATGTGGAAAAGTTCCTAATTCCACGTATTCATATAATGTAAACCCAATAACATTTTCCCTATCCTGCTGAACATATCCAATGTTTTTAGCTCTATCCAAATGAGAAAGGGATTTTAAATTTTTTTGATCAAAATTCACTTTACCACTAGTTGGTTCAATAATACCTGCAAGAATCTTAATCAAAGTTGTTTTCCCAGAGCCATTATGACCAAGAATTCCAATAGATTTTTCTGACAAATTAAGTGAAATATCAGAAAGAATATTTTTCCCATTCTTCAGATAATTAATTTTTAATAATGAAAAACTCACGATTTAGTTCAATTATTTTATCTATTAAAATCAAGAAAATTCTTTGATGCAAGGTCATCCCAAAGGATTTTCATTAATTCTTCCGACCCTCTTAAATTCCAATGTGACAATGTAGTAAAGTATCTTGGATCAACTAAATATACTTTATTATCTTTAATAGCTTTAATTTCACTCAGTGTTGCATCAGAAACTAAATCGTCTAAAAATGCTTCTCCTCCCCATTCCTTAGATTGAGGGATAATTATCACATCTGGGTTCATTGAAATTAAACTTTCCTTGGTAATCATATCATTTGACTTCACTCCTGCTTCAGCAGCAATGTTTATCCCTCCTGATAAAGAAATAATACTACCTTCTGTAGAACCCAATCCTCCTGCCCAATAAGCATCATAATATGTCAAAGCTAATACTTTTGGTTTTTCCTCTAATTTCTTAGTTGCTAAATAAGCTTTTATAAATTTTGTCCTCTCATCTAACATATTAATAAGATTTTGTGCTGACTCTAGTTCTCCTAAGGCATAACCCATCAAAAGAATATCTGCTCTTCTACCTTTTACGTCATTTTGAAGTTTTGTCTGTATTACTGGAATATTCAGATCTGATAATGCATCTAAAAGATTAGGTCCTGCATAAGGGTCAGCAAAAACAATATCTGGTTTCTGAGAAATAATAACCTCAGGATCAGCAGAAACTATTGGAAGACCATTAGCAAGTTCGAAAATATTTCCTTTTGGGTCTTGTGAAAATGAGGTGGTAGCTACTATTTTCTCTAATTCTACAAATCCAAATAACATCTCATCATGACCCAAGGAAACTGTCAGAATTCTTTTGGGTTCTTGATTAATTACAATATTTCCATTCATTGCCTTAATTTCACGAGGCCAATCTAGATTATCTGGATTCAAGATTCCATCTACCTCAGATAGATTTATAGTTAAAGAAGAATTGAAATCTTTAATAACTTCTTTTTCTTGAACTATTATTTTTTCTATCTCAACTTCTCGAATAATCTCTTTTTCAACTGTAACTTCTTTTACTACTTCAATAATTTTTTCTTGAATTATTGTTTCATTTTTCGTTCCTTCACAAGCTAATAGGAAGCTTGGAATAATGAAAAATAATAATAAAAAACGCAAATTTTACCTCACTCTGTAACAATCAATTTTCGTTGTGAAACCAACAAATAAATAAAGAAAGGAGCCCCTACTAAACTAGTTATGACTCCTAAGCGAATTTCCGTTGGTGAAAATATGGTTCTTGCAAGATAATCAGTAAATATCAAGAATAATGACCCAAATAAAGCTGAAATTGGAATTACAACACGATTATCAGGACCTGTAATTAATCTAACAATATGAGGAATTATAATCCCTACAAAAGCTATAATCCCACTAATAGCTACTGTCATTGAAGTTAAAGCAGTCGTTGATAACAATAAAATTAATCTTGTTTTATTAACATTTAATCCTAGAGATTTTGCAGAATCATCTGATAATGCAAGCAAATTTAGTTTATTAGAATAAAAAATTAAGATTGGTAAATTAAGCAAAACAATCGGAAATAGTAATATCACATGATCCCATCTGGTAGATTCTAAGCCACCTGCAAGCCAAAATAATATAGAAGACATCTCTCCATATTCTGAACTAGCAAGAATAATCATAGAAATTATTGCGTTTGCAAATAATGAGATCGCTAAGCCTCCTAAAATTAATGAAATTAAAGAATTTCTACCAGATACATATGAAAGAAAATAAACAGTTATTGCAGCTATTATTCCACCTAAAAATGCCATTAGTGGTAGTACAATAAGAGAATAAGCATATATACCCAAAGCTATGGAGATCACAGCACCTACTGCTGCACCAGAAGAAACACCAATAATACTAGGATCAGCCATAGGATTTCTGAATAATCCCTGCATTGTAGCGCCAGAAACTGAAAGAGAAATTCCAACTAAAACTGCAAGAATAATCCTTGGTAATCTAATGTTTAAAATAATCTGAGAATTTGTATCAAGATTTGATTCAGATAAATTCGTTATATTGAAAAGAATATTCAGTATTTCAGAGAAATTAATGCTAACTGGACCCGAACCAACAGAGACTATAACAATTAAAACAGTAAAAAATGAACAAAAAACTGAAAGGAATAATATTTTTTCTAAATTTGATAAATTCCTTAATTTAGTTTTATTACGTCTCGATATAGATAACATAATACAACACAATAAAATGCCTAATATTTTGGATTTTTATTGCGAAAACCCTCCGTAAAGATTTGAGCAGGTCTCCTGACTTAAGGTTTTTTACAATCAATCCTTCCCAATTTTCTCAGTGGATTAAAAAACAACCCTAACAGTGGCGCAACCGTTCAGTTATAAACTGATTCCCTGACACTCAATATTTTAATATTAATATATTTTTTACAGCATCTCCCATATATAAGTCAATGAGAAATCTTAAAAACTAAATAGTGAATTTTCGTGTTTTTTATTTCAGTTGATTTTATTAACATGTAGAATCATTAGAGAAACATCATATTTTTATCGTATTTTTTTGCACAAATTAATTTCACATCATGATCGAAACTTATAGAAAATGGTTTATTCTTTTTATAGTCTTCTTCTCTGGAGCATTTATGATAGGAATGAATACATATTCATTTGGTCTTTTCATTGAACCTCTTGAAAACACTTTTAATTGGTCTAGAGAAGAAATAAGTTTTGGATATGCTGTTAGTATTTTTAGTAGTCTTTTAGCACCCATAGTAGGAAGAATTGTAGATATCAGAGGAAGCAAATTAGTTCTTATAATCTCTTTGATTATCGTATCAATTGGATTCGGACTTAGACCTTATATGAACAATATCTATCATTGGATAATCTTGAACTCTCTTGTTTTTATTGGTTTCCCAGGGACATTAATGATAACTGGGGTATTAATACAAGATTGGTTCCCAAAATCACGAGGAAGAATGGTAGGCATAGCTATGTCTGGAAATAATTTTGGGGGATTAATAATACCATTAATTACATTTTATTTTATTAGCAATGCAGGTTGGAAAATAACATATTCTATCTATTCAATATTAGTTCTTTCACTAGCAATTTTAGCGATTTTATTCTTAAAAAATTCTCCTAATCAATCGAAAGATTCTCTTGATGAAAAAAATAATCAGAAAAAAAAGGGAATTAACACATCAATTGCAATTCGTTCTTCTCAATTTTACACTTTAGCTTTCGGCATCACTTTCGCATGTTTTACATATAATGCAATCATGCCTCAAATAATTCCTCATTTAACTACAGAAGGGCTTTCAAGTACATCAGCTACAATAGCTGTTTCTTACATAGCCATAATGGGAATGGGAAGCAAATATTTATTTGGAAGACTTAGTGAAAATTTTTCTTCTCTAAGCTTAATGGCCATATCTGTAGCAATCCAAGGAATATCACTTTTGATAATATTGTTCGCTTATGGAAACACACTGATCATCTGGGCAGGAGTATTTATATTTGGTCTAGGATTTGGAGGTATGGGGGTATTAATAATTTTAACAATTACAGAATGTTTCGGCCTAAAATCTTTCAGTACATTATATGGTCTTGTATCACTAGCTGGAGTATGGGCTACATTCTTAGCACCATGGATGATGGGAAGATTATTTGATAACACTAATTCTTATAGATTAGGTCATTTTATAGTTGTAATAGTTTTTGGATTAGGAATATTTTTTTTAATGACTACAAAGGTAATAATGAAAGAACAAAATTATTTAAAAAATTAATCCTTAGACAATTCTTGAACTCTATTTATAGGTTCTTTACCTTCAGAAAAATTATTAATATTTTGAGCTACTACTCTCATTCTTCTATCAAAGGTTCCAAAAGTTGATCCACATATGTGTGGAGTAATTATCACATTATTTAATTCATTAAAAGGAAAATCTGAGGGATCAGGGTTTTCATCCTTAGTCTTAGGATACCTATACCATGTATCTAATGCTGCTCCTCCAATTTGATTTGATTTGAGAGATTGAAATAAATCTTTTTGATTAATTATTGGTCCTCTTGCAGGATTAATAATAAATGAATCATTTCTCATTACATCAAGTTCTTTTTTAGTTATTAGACCTTCTGTAGATTTTATGAAAGGAACACATATTACAAAGAAATCAGAAATTGAAAGGACCTGATTCATATCTTCAGGATTTACTAAATCTACTAAAGATAATTCTTCAATTACAGATTGTTCTACTGGGTTTACTTCAATTGCATAATTTTTCATTCCGAATACTTTTGTCATCTCTAATACTTTCTTACCTATTCTGCCTAAACCTAATACTGATACTGTTCTTCCATGCAATTCTTTACTAGAACCACTTCTCTGAGGCCAATAATCCCATTTGTTCTTAGAAAAGTTATTGTGTACATTTATTAGATTTCTATCCAAAGCAATCATTGACATAATGACATATTCTGCAATACCTATCTCATGTTCATAACTATTTGTTACTAAGCATCCATGCGGGACCGCATCAAATGAAACTTTCTCCCATCCTGCTCCAGGCATAAATATAGCTTTCAAATTTATTGATTCATTTTTAAAAGAGATATCTAAAGAAGTACTTACTAAAATATCTTGCTTAGGAAGGAGATCAGAAATTCTTTTTTTATCCATAAAATCTACAATTGTCCATTCAACTGGAACATGAGTGTGATTTTTTAATTCTTCAATAGAATCTTCTAAAGAGTTTGCACTTAGAACTAATACATTTAATTTAGTTTTGCTAATACTCATCTTTGTTTAAATAATAATGGTTTTAGGTTTTAATAGAACTTAAATTACCCTAAATACTTAAAAAAGAAAACAGAAAAGTTAATTAGTATTTAGTATTTCTTCAAATCTAGACTGAAAAATTTCATTTTTTGCCCGACCAGAAGATTTAAATATAATTTCCCCATTACTATCTTCTATAATGAAAGTGGGAACAGCTCGAATACCATAATCTAAAAAAGCATCCCTATTTTGATTATCGGAAGTACTCAAAGAGAAAAAATCAATTTTTTCTCCAAAATCTTCTTTTAAACCATGAACAACTGGCTTACTAGCTAAACATGTCATACAGGTAGGAGACCAAAACTCTATAAATCTAGGTTTTCCTGAATAATCATCTAATTTTTTTTCTTCAACAATAGGCTCTTTAATATTAGCTGATTCATTTTTTATTATTTCTGGTTTTTTCAAAGATTCAGAAGCTGGTTCAGCTTTGTATAAACTCCCAACATAACCCTTAGGCATTTTCGAAGCAGATTTTTCAGAACTTGATACCTCTTCCAAATTATTTTCAGAATTACAACTAATTACTGAAAAAAAGAATAAGTTTACAAGAATAATCAATAAGAGCTTTTTCATAATTTCAACAACGATTTTCCATCACACAATTTTTAGTAAAACTTTTTATTTCTGCTTTAGGGGCTATATTATTCAAAATAGAAACTTCCAAAAAAACAAATATCAACAATGCAACGTTAAGTATAATTAGTAAATATTTTCTTCTATTTTCAAGTTTTATATTGATTTCTTTAAATAAATTCATAAAAGTAATTATACAGAACCATTGATAATACTGTGATATTTAATTAATTTTACAAATAATTCTTATGATAGAAAAGATAATAATAATCATTTTAATAACAGCGAACATATTTTCTTTTCTATTAATCCTTCTAGATAAATATCTATCTAGACAACAACTAAGAAGAATTCCAGAGAATCAATTATTTTTATTAGCTCTTTTAGGAGGTTGGTTTTTGGGAATAATAGGAATGAAATTGATTAGACATAAAACTTCAAAAAAGAGTTTCAAAATTAAATATTTTATCTCATCACTATTGAGTTCAATAGCAATTTTCTTATTATATTTTTCTATACAAATTCGGTGGTGGTAAAATATACCTTGTTATATTTTTAAATCTAACATCAATTAAATAGTATTATTGGGTAATATAAAGCTGATCTAATAACTTTTCTTTTCTAATAAGTTATTATACTTTTATACTTCTAACTTTATTTATATTTTCTTTAAGGATTTAATAATGGGTTCAATAAATGTAGCAATAATTGGAGTTGGCAATTGCGCATCTTCTCTTGTTCAAGGTGTACATAAATATAGCGAAGCAGATCCTGAACAAGAGATTCCTGGAATCATGAACACTCTAATGGATGATTATCATATTGGAGACATAAAAATAGTAGCAGCTTTTGATATTGATAAGGAAAAAGTAGGCAAAGATTTATCTGAAGCTATCTATATGAATAATAATGCACTTAAATTTCACGAAGTACCCAAAACAGGAGTAATTGTTCAGAGAGGTATGACTCATGATGGACTAGGAAAATACCTCTCAGCTTTAATTTCAAAAGCCCCTGGAGAGACTTCAAATATAATAAAAATACTAAAAGACAAAAAAGTTGATGTGGTTATCAATTATCTACCTGTAGGTTCAGATCAAGCTACTAAATGGTATGTAGAGCAAGTTTTAAAAGCAGGCTGTGCTTTTGTAAACTGTATTCCCGTATTTATAGCTAAAGAAAACTACTGGCAAAAAAGGTTCCAAGAAGCTGGTCTCCCTATCATTGGTGATGATATCAAATCACAAGTAGGTGCTACGATAATTCACAGAGTGTTAGCTAGATTATTCCAAGACAGAGGAGTAAAAATAAATAATACTTATCAATTAAATTTTGGTGGAAATACAGATTTTCTGAATATGCTAGAGAGAGAAAGGCTAATTTCCAAAAAAATAAGTAAAACAGAATCAGTGAAATCTCAATTAGAACAAGAAATAAATTCTGACAATATTCATATAGGTCCAAGCGATCATGTACCTTGGTTAGAAGATAGAAAGTGGGCTTATATAAGACTCGAAGGAACATCTTTTGGAGATCTTCCTCTAAATGCTGAAATAAAACTTGAAGTAGAAGATAGCCCTAATTCAGCTGGGGTAGCAGTTGATGCAATAAGATGTGCTAAGATTGCAAAAGACAGGGGGATTAGTGGTTCTGTAGACAGTGCATCATCTTATTTCATGAAGTCACCACCAAAACAATTTACTGATGATGAAGCCAGACAAATGGTAGAAGAATTTGTAATAGGAAAAGAAAAAAAACATAATAAAACAAGATTACTTGATTAATCGAATAATTATATATTTTTCAGGAGAGTACTATGTCTAAAAAGAAAGTTTTGGTAACTGGATTAAATGGAGTCGTTGGAACATCTCTTAAATCAGAATTTGAAAAGAAATATGAGTTGTCTTCTTTTTCAAGATTCGGTTGTGACGGAATCCCAGATGAGAGAAACCATAAAGGAAATTTAAAAGATTATGATTCTGTACTTAAAGCTTTCAAAGATCAAGATGTAGTTGTTCACTTAGCTGCAGACAGAAGCATGAAAGCAGAATGGGAAACTGTTCTACCCTACAATATTATAGGAGTTCAAAATGTTTTCGAGGCAGCAAAAATAGCTGGTGTAAAAAGAGTAGTTTTTGGATCATCACAACATGCAGTTGGTGGAAATTACTTAGATGAACCATACAGATCCATTCTTTCTGCTGATTTTTCAAAAGTTCAAAGACCTTATAAAAGAATTGATGAAAACACTCCAATAAGACCTTCTGGATTTTATGGAGTTTCTAAGGCTTTTGGTGAAGCAATAGGATCTATATATCATGAGTATTATGGACTACCTTCAATACATCTAAGAATTGGATATACAGCTTCAAATGATAATCCTGGCAAAGGAATGAGTTTATGGTTGTCTCATAGAGATTGTACTCAAATAATAATGAAGTCTGTAGATGCTCCTGAAAGTTTGAAATATGGTGTGTATTTTGCAATGTCAGATAATTACTGGAATATTTTTTCTATTGAAAAAGCTAAGAAGGAACTAGGCTATAAACCACACGATGATAGTGGCCCAGAATTAACTACTAAACTCAATACTCCTCAATTAGAGAGAGATAGAACAGAGTTTAAAGTTAATCCATATTCTAATAAAGATTAATAAATAAAATGCCTAAAACTTTATTTTCTAAAATAATTGATAGAGAAATACCTGCAGATATTGTTTATGAAGATAACGAGATAATCTCTTTCAAGGATATTAACCCTCAAGCACCTATTCATCTTTTAATAGTCCCTAAAAAAGTTATTCCAACTTTAAATGATTTAGTTGATAGTGATTTCGAACTCATTGGTAAAATGTTTAAAGTTGCACAAAAATTGGCAAAAGAGAATAATTTAAGTGAGTCTGGATTCAGAACTGTTTTTAACTGTAACGAAGACGGAGGTCAAACTGTATACCATTTACACTTACACCTTATTGGAGGAAGACAACTACATTGGCCTCCAGGATAAAAATTTATTAGGAGGATTTTATGGAAAAGTACGATAGGTACAAAGGAGAAAATTTATTGATCAATGGTCTTTGGGGACTATTATTTGGAATTCTACCAATCATTATCATTTTGATATATTTAGCTGTAGCTAAAGCTATAGAAGGATTTTCAGTTGGCCCGAATGGATTAATTGCATCAGTTTTGGGTTCATGTTTTGTAAGTGTTCTATTAAATACAGCTCGTATTAATTCAAAATACAAAAAAAATGACCAAATTTGAAATTAAATCATTTTAATGAGATTTTCATTTGGAAACACCTTTAAATCTTTAAAAGAAAGACAATATAGAACATATTTCATAGCTTTATTACTTATGATGGCTGCAGTTAATATGCAAATGGTAGCCAGAAGTCAACTTACATATGATATTACTGGATCTCCATTATATGTAGGACTTGTAGGAGCAGGTTTTGCTCCCCCGATATTATTATTGGCAATTTTTGGAGGTAGCGTATCTGATCAATTTAATAAAAAACATATCCTCCAAATAAGTCAGTTAGGGATGATAATTTTATCAGCTATAATAGCAATTTCCATTTTTTTAGACGTTCTTACTGTTCTTCACTTATTATTAGCAGCATTTCTTCAAGGTTTTCTATGGGCTTTCCTTGTACCAGCAAGACAATCTCTTATTCCAGAATTAGTAGAAAAAGATTTGATCGTAAATGCAATAGCATTAAATGGATCAGGAATGGCACTGATGACTTTTTTAGCTCCTGGGTTAGGAGGATATTTATATGCAGAACTAGGACCTATTGCAGTTTATATAACTATAATGAGTTTATTCTTGATCTCATGTTTAATTAATCAATCATTACCATCAGTAACACCCGTAAATAGAAAAAAACAACCTAGGATAACGCAAATGAAAGAAGGAATAAAATATGTTTTTCATGATAACGCTTTGAGATTATTAATCTTGATTGCTTTAGTGACAACACTTCTTAGTATGCCTGTTAGAACTTTAATGCCTGTAATAATGGATGAAATTTTTTCTAGAGGGGCTGATGCAGTAGGTTTAATGTTGAGCACAATTGGTTTAGGGACAGTTCTAGGATCTCTTTTTTTTGCAGGATTACCTAAAGGAAAAAGAGGAACAACTTTAATAGCAACATTATCCATATCAGGTATTTCTATACTTTTGTTATCTCTATCTCAGTATTTTTGGTTAACCATAATTATCATGATTTTAATGGGAATAGGAGATGCGGGAAGACGATCTTTAAACGTTGCACTTCTAATGCAAAAATCTAAACCAGAGTTTAGAGGTAGAGTAAATGGGATTTACACTATGAATTTTGGTTTTATCCCATTAGGAGCAATTCCTATAGCCTCTCTAGCTTCTTTTATGGGAATAGCTAATTCTTTAATGATTACATCAATATTATTGATTTCTATATCAGTAATATTTTTTATACTAAGAAAACCTATAAAAGATTTATAATTAATTGGTATCTAAAAGAGAGACTTCTTGTAATTTAGATATAAAAACATCTGATTTAGGGATTCCGGAAGATCTAAAGAAAACCTCTCCTTTCTTATCAAAAATAATAAAAGTAGGAACCGATCTGATTTCAAAATCAACTATTAAATCTCTAAATTCATTATCTGCAACATTTACATAAATAAAATCAAACTGCTCTCCAAAATCTTGTTCAAATCCCTCTACAATTGGATTACTAACCAAACACGCTAAGCAAGTGGAAGAAAAAAATTCAACAAATTTAGGTTTCTCATTTACATCAAGTGTTCTGTCTGTAAAAGAACTTACCTGAGATTCTTGATATTCAGGGTTTAACACAAAATATGATAAAACTAAGATAGTGATTACTGAAAATAAAATAATCAAAGAATATCCAGACTTTTTACGAATATAAAAATAAGAAATTGCTCCAATTAGAAACAACCCTAAAATAATCAGTGAATAATGGTTTATAAAGCTAATCATTTAAATAAACGTAACCTTATTTTAAAATATTGTAAAATGTTAATTAATAGAAATTAATCTGTTTAATATGTCGACAAAAAATAATGTAATACTAGCAATAAATTCGTCTTGGAAAGATTTACAAAAATCTTTAACGGAATTTTCTTATGATAAACTTGCCAAACAAGATTCTACTTTTTCGAATAAAGTTTTGAAAACTTTATATAATGTAAGTTCAAAGGAAATATCAGTTATAAATGAAATTTCAGAAGAATCTATGACTGAAAAAAAACCTATAAGAGTTGACTCCAAAAAAGGAAATATCCGGGTTTCATTTAGAAAATCACTTATCAATCTTTCCGAAACACATGATGCTTTAATAAAAATTTTAACATCACAAGAAGAGAAAGCATTCTCAAATAATTCTATAAAACGTTCTATTATTGATGATGGAACTTTCTATAATTACCTGAAAGCCAGAAAGAATATTTCTGATTTATCCGAATCAATTTAATTATAAATTCCATCAATTCACATATTTCCATTTCCTCAAACTAACTACTTCTCGAGGAGGATTAAGTTTAGACCCATATGCAGTATAAGAAACTTCAGCTACATAAATATTTCCGTTATAATCTTGAGAAATACCATGAGGAGAAATGAATTGGTCAGGAAGTTCGCCACCAAGAGAATTACCAAATCTACAAAATTCATTTCCATCTGAATCAATTATTTTCACTAAATTTCCTAAGTTGGGCACATCACTCTGATTTACAGAAGGGCTTCCTGCTTCAGAAACAATTAATTTACCAGAAAAAATACCTTTTCCAGAACAAATAGCCTGAGGTCTATGAAAATGAATTTGACGGACAAAATTTCCATTCGTATCAAAAAACTGAACTCTAAAATTCTCTCTATCACATACAGCTAAAAGGCCATCTTTATCAAAAGTTATATTATGTGGAAGACTAAATTGACCTGGTTCAGAACCAGGTTCACCCCATGACAATATATAATTTCCTTGAAAATCAAATTTATGAATTCTTGAATTTCCATATCCATCAGAAACATATAGATTTTTATCTGAATCAATAGCCAAATCAGTGGGCCTATTAAACATACCACCTTCTTGCCAAGGAGATGGCAATCCAGGAGTTCCCAAAGTAAAAATGAAATCTCCCTTAGATGTCACTTTATGAATACAATGTCCACCATCGTCTACAAGATAAAGAAAATCTTCATCATCAATAAAAATGCTATGAGGTCTAGTAAATTTTCCATCTCCCCAAGTATCAATGAAATCTCCATTCTTGTTAAAAATCATAATAGGATTTGCTCCTCTATTAAAAACGTATACATTATTAATAGAATCAACTGCTACTGAAGTTGCCTCAATAAATTTTAAGGGATGAGGAATTTTAGGCCAATTTGGTACTGGTTCAAAGCTATTTAAATTAGTCAATTTAATCCTTGATTTTTATCTATTTTCCTTCTAGTTTTTGCCAAAGATCTTTACAATAATCTAAACTCAATTTGTCAGAATAAAATTGATCTCCTGTAAATACACCTTCAATCGCCATCATTCCAGAATAATTAGCCTCATACATTGCTTCAACAGCAAATCTGTAATCTATTTCTCCTCCAACAATATTTTCTCGAATAAAAAGAGTTCTGTTATCTTCAGGAAAATTAATTCTAGTTAAATTTTTACAATGCCAATAATTGGAGACAGGAGCCAATTCCTTTATTGCATCTTCACATAGTTCTTCTGGAATGTCATAATTCCATATAATATTACCCAAATCAGGATTTATTCCAAAATTCTCTTGATTCACAAGATTATTTATTAGTTTTGCAGACCAACTATTATCTACAGGAGAATTCTGGTGAACCTCACAAGATATTTTAAGTCCATGTTCTGCTGCAAATTCAGAAATTTCCACAAATTTTTCAGCTAGCATTTCATACTCTGGCATTGTGGTATCTCTACTAGAATTTTGAGACTTAAAGTAACCCATTGGTTGTGCACCTATTAATGAACTTCCTGATTGAGGTATTAATTTTGTACCAGTATCTATATAGGGAGATTTACCAGAACCACTTATAGCACCATTAACAACTTCTGAACCTAAAATCTCTGCAAAAATAACTGCTCGTTTTGATCTTTGAAAATTTTCATTTCCTTTTTCAGGATCAATCATTAGCCCCCCTGCTCTTATAGCCAATACAGGAGTTCCTAAATTCTTTAACCTTTTTCCAAATTCTTTTAAGCCTCTCTCTCCTCCTTCAATCCTATCTAAACATTCCATTCCAAGTTCAATACCATCAAAACCCATTTCATTAACTCTATAAAGGAATTTATCAGTTAATTTACTTGGATCCATATCAAAAGCATTTCCTAAATAAGGATAGTCAGAGAATCTTCTAAATGCATAACAAAATCTCATAGCACCCCCAAGAGATAATTATTTATTCTAGATGATATATAATCTTTGAAAGTCTAACAAATTCGAAAATTTCAAAATTGAAAAACATTTCTTGAAATTAAATTTATTTTCTTAGTATTAATTTGAGCAATAATGAAAAAAGATCAATAGTTTTTGTTCTTGGAGCTATAGTTTGCTTCTGGTTTAATCTTTATTTATATGTACCAATTTTACCACTGCATGCTCAAAATCTAGGAGCTGATCTAAATTTCGTTGGTCTAATAGTTGCTTCTTACGCTATAGGACAAATTCTTTTCAGAATTCCAATAGGAATTGGATCCGATGTTCTGGGGTCTAGAAAATTATTTGCTTGCATTAGTACTTTATTTGGAACTTTAGGTTCTCTAGGATTAGCAATATCCACAAATGAAACATCTATGTTAATTTCAAGAACTTTAGTGGGGATAGGTGCCGCAGGTTGGGTGGCAATAAGCATTTTATATGCAAGTTATTTTGGTGATGGAGATAAAAGTAAAGCAATGTCATATTTAATGTTTATTCATAGCTTTGCAGTACTCATAGCTACTCTTATAGGAGGGTATTTAGCTGAACATTTGGGTAATATTTCTACTTTCTGGGCAAGTACTGTTGTTGGAATAATTGGAACTACACTGCTACTTTTCACTCAAGAAAAAAAGAGAGCAGAAAATTTAAATTTTTCTTTAACAGAAATATCTAAAATATTTTCATCAAAAATTTTAATCAAAATTTCCTTAATCGGAATTCTTCCTCAATTCGTAACTTTCTCTATACTATTTGGATTTTTACCAGTATTTCTAAAAACTATTGGAGCAAATAAATCTGAAATAGGACTTATAACATCAATCAGCTTATTTTCTAGTTTAATTGGAATATTGATAACTCCTTATATCACAAAAAAAATAGGTTTAACTTACTCTATATGGTTAAGTGGTATCACAATTGGAATTGGCGCCTTTGTAGTACCTTTTGTATCAAGTTTAATACTTATTACTATAACTCAAATTATCAGTGGATTGGGTAGAGGAATGATAAACACCATTCTGATAAGTGCAATAGTAAATAATTCCAAAAAACATGAACAAGCAACATCAATGGGATTTTTTCAAGCTATTTACGCTTTGGGAATGTTCCTAGGACCAGCATTGTCTGGTAATGTAGCAAATACATTCGGAATAAATTTTGTTTTTTATTTTTCTGGTTTATTAATGTTAATAACTCCATTAATAACTGGTTTAAAAGAAATATCTAAAGAAAATAAATAGGAGAAAAAATGGAAAAATTTGATGAACTCAAAAATAAATCTCATAAATGGCGTGAATGGTATTATGATGGAGAACCAGATCTACCTCCAGTAGCTGAACCAGTTAAGGAAGCTTTTGAGCTGATTAATGCAACTTTATTTGGACATATTTACCAACGTCCGCAACTAAGCACGAAAATAAGAAGTCTTTGTACTATTGCTGCACTAACAGTTTTAGATAAGCCTAAGCAACTCCCAGGGCATATTACTGGAGCTTTGAATTCTGGTGCATCAAAGGAAGAAATAATTGAATTAATAACACAAATGTTATTTTATGGAGGATATCCATGTACAGTTAATTCTCTTGGTGCTGCATCTGAAACTTTTAAAGAATATGAAAAAAAGCACCAATAATTATTCTTTATAAAAGCATTAATCCCCAAATTTATTTGAATATTTTAATTGCAATCAGAATAACTTTGTAAGTTTCCTATAATCAATAAAAACAGTTTATTATCTTGAAGAATTCATCTCTATCAAAATGATATATTCAATAGATGAATAATCAAATAATCAAACTTCCTACAAATATAAAATTTGTTCTCTTAAATTGTTTTGTGATTAATTTTATTATTTTTTTTCCTGTAAATTTTCTGAATTTTAACTTTGTTAACACTCTTCTGATTATTGCAGGGATTTATCAAATATTTCTATTATTCAGCATATATATTTATAAAAAATTCAAGTTTAATCGATTAGTTATTTTATTATTGTTTCTAATAGAATTTTCTTTTCTTTTTGTAATATCTTCACAATTAATAAATATGCAAAATGTTTTACTTCTTTATTCAATACCATGGATAAAATGGATAATAATATGTCAAAGAAAATTTAGTTTTTATATTACATTTTCTGTTTTAATCACATTAATCAATTATCAAACAAAATTTACGAACTTTCCTTCATTTTCCAACTTAATTATTTGGGTTTTCATAACTATAGGGTTAATTTTTATATCAACTTTTTTTAATAACTTAAAAGACGAAAATAAAAAGAATTTTGATAATATTCATAACTTAAAATTTGATTTATCTATCTCCAAAAGAGTAATTGAAGGGTTAAAATCAATTTCATATTCAACCAAGTGGGGATCAAGTATCCAAAATTTTTCAGAAAATTTCAAAAATATTGGTGGCTTCAGTACGTCACTTGTATTTATAAGAGAACATGGAACAGAAAATCTTAAACTAGAACTTAAAAATGGAAATTCTATTGAAAATGCTCCTTTAAATATTGAAAATCATCCTCAATGGGAAAGATTACTTCAAGGAAATTCTGTCATCCTAGATTCTGAAAATCATGAATTACCTGAATGGATTAATGAAAATAATAAATATGGCATAATAGTCCCTTTAATAAATGAAATGAATTTTTTTGGATTGGTATACGGGTTTTTTGAATCCAAAGATCATGTTCAGGAAAAATTTTTAGAAGAAAGTAAGGTTTTTTGTTATATTTCCTCAAAATATTTATGGCTAGTAAAAAATTCAAGGAAACAAAACTCTCTAGACATTATCTTGTCAGATGCAGGCAGAAAAATTGAAGAAAAAAATCAATTAATAGAGTTAGAAGACTTATCTTTAGATTTAGATAAAAAATCAGTGACATTTAAAGAAAAAAACATCCCTATTTCTTCTCAAGAGTTTACAGTAATGAAGATATTAGCAAAAAACTTTAACACATATTTAGAAGATTCTGAGATAGAAGAAAATGCTATTAAAGAAAATTCTGATCTTCTCAAATCTTCTGTCCCAATAACAATTTATAGATTAAGAAAGAAACTATCTAAGATACCTGGCGGCACAAAATTAATAAAAACTAAAAGAGGAAAAGGATATTCATTGTCAGTAAATTAATTTACTAGTTCAAAAAAGATTTCATTCTTTTTATAGCTTCTTTTAAATTTTCTCTTGAATTAGCAAAAGATAGTCTTAAATATCCTTCTCCATATTCACCAAAAGCAGTTCCAGGCAATAATGCAACTCCATATTCATGTAACAATTTATCTGCAATTTCCCTACTGCTATAACCAGTTTCTTTAATATTCGGAAAAGTATAAAAAGCTCCTTTGGGATTCCTACATGTAATTCCATTAATGCTATTCAATCCTTCTACTATTATTTCTCTTCTTGCCTTAAATTCATCCATCATTTTAAAAACACTATCTTGAGGCCCATCAATAGCCTCAATAGCAGCTATCTGAGAAAAACTAGAAGTACATGACACACTATTTGTAATTAATCTAGATATTGGTTCAACTAATTTCTCTGGAAAAACACCATATCCTAGCCTCCATCCTGTCATAGCGAAACTTTTGGAAAATCCATCTAATATAATTGTGCGATCTTTCATGCCTTCAAATTCACTTATAGAACTATGTTCACCTTCAAAATAAAAATTCTTATACACTTCATCAGTCAGAACAATAGCATTACTATTCTTTATTATGTCAGAAATTTCTCCTAGTTCTTCTTTAGGAATAACACTTCCACATGGGTTATTAGGAGAATTCAAAATAATCATTTTAGTATTTTTATTCACTAGATTTTTAAAATCATGAATGTCAGCATTGAAATCATTTTCTTCTCTAAGCTGTAACGGTACAGCCTTTCCACCCATAAAATTTATCATTGATTCATATATAGGAAATCCAGGATTAGGGTATATAACTTCATCTCCATTCTCAATTAAGGCCATAATTGAAAAAAACATTATTGGTTTAGCTCCTGGAGTAATTACAACATGATCCGGAGACACATCAAAACCATGAGTATCACTTTGATGTTCTGCAATTTTAGCCCTTACATGCGGTAATCCTGGAGATGGACCATAATGTGTATAACCTTGATCTAATCCTAATTTAGCAGCATTTCTGATATTTTCTGGAGTATCAAAATCTGGTTCTCCTATTTCGAGATGAACAATATTTTTTCCTTCTGCTTCTAAAGCTTTTGCTTTTGCCAAAGTTTCAAAAGCGGTTTCTGTTCCTAAATTATTCATCCTGGATGCTAATTTCATAGTAATCTCCTATTTATCCAATCTAAGTAATAAATCGTAACTTTTTTTTGAGAAAATTCAAACAAATTTCAAATAATTCATGAATTATTTGATAATTTCTTGAATCACAGGGTTAATTTCAAATAAAATATTAGATGATTTATAGTAATATTTATCAAAGTAATGAAAGGTAATAACAAATTGAAATATCTAAATCCAATTTATTTACTAAAACTTCTTTTTATTAGATCTGAATTCAAATTCGAGAAACGAAACTATATTGTGGGCAGATTAGATAAGATCACAGAATTGCCATTAATAGTATTTGCCTTTGCTATGGTTCCATTACTTATAGGACCTTTATTATGGGATCTGACACCAGAGGAAGTAGAAACTTTTAGTAGATTAGATAATGTTATCTGGTCAGTATTCGTGATAGATTTTGCTATAAAATTATTAATATCACCTCAAAGATTACTGTTCATCAAAGAACACTGGCTTGAAGCACTTTGTTGTTTGCCAAATCTTCAGCCAATAAGAGTATTAAGGATCATAGTCGTTGGAACAAAAGCAGTAAGGGGTTTCACTAGATTAGGCAGAGCAGATTTTCTATTCGTTTGGGTTGGAGCATTAGTAATTGTGGGCGCTACTATTATCACAAGTTTAGAAAGGGCAAGAAACCCTGAATTAGGATCATTCCCAGACGCTTTATGGTGGGCAATTGTTACTATAACTACTGTCGGATATGGCAATCAAGAACCGATAACATTCTTTGGAAGAATTGTAGCAGTATTCTTGATGGTTTCTGGGGTAGGATTCTTTGCAGCTTTAGCAGCAAACTTAGCAGCAGTTTTTGTTAACAAAGAAGAATCTTCTCAATTAGATAAGGTTGAAAAAGAAGTATCTCAATTGAAGAATCAAATAAAGAATCTCATTAAAGAAATTCAGAATAATTCAAACTCACCTAAAAAGAAATAATCGTTCTTAATATAACTGATGTCAAACCAATTACAATTTGAAACCAGTGCTTATTTATTACAGCATAAAGAAAATCCTGTTGATTGGTATCCTTGGAATGACAAAGCTATAAATAAAGCAAAATTAGAAGATAAACCAATATTTTTAAGTGTGGGGTATTCATCTTGTCATTGGTGTCATGTAATGGAAAAAGAAAGCTTTGAAGATTTAGAAGTAGCAGAATTACTAAATAACAATTTTGTAAACATTAAAGTCGACAGAGAAGAAAGACCTGATATAGATTCGATTTATATGGCTTCTGTACAAATTCTCACTGGTCAAGGAGGTTGGCCCATGAGTGTTTTCCTAACTCCAGAAGGTAAACCATTTTATGGAGGAACTTATTTTCCTAAAAATAGTAGACATGGAATGCCTGGGTTTTTAGATTTAATAAAATCTTTATCTGACATTTATTTAAACAAACAAGAAGATATCTTAAAGTCCAGTGAAAAATTAACTACAATGTTAAAAATCCAGTTAGAAGAAAAATTTAAATCAGAAAAACCAGATTCAAAAATATTTAACGAAGCGTTAAAATCTTTGAAATCAGAACATGATGATATCAATGGAGGATTCGGATCATTTCCTAAATTTCCTCAACCTCTATTACATAACTTGTTATTAAATATTTGGAATGAAACTTCTGATGAAGAATCTTTAAAAATAGTTACTAAATCACTCTCATCTATGGCTAAAGGTGGAATATACGATCACGTTGGAGGAGGATTCCATAGGTACTCAACAGATTCTGAATGGAAGGTTCCTCATTTTGAAAAAATGCTTTACGACAACTCCCTACTAAGTTATTTGTACTTAGACTGTTGGAAAATAACGAAAAAAACACGATTTAAAGAAATATCTGAAAATATCCTTGATTATTTAAGTAAAGAAATGCTTAGCAAAGAAGGATCTTTTTTCTCTTCTCAAGATGCTGATAGTGAAGGAGTTGAAGGGAAATTTTTCGTATGGAGCAAAGATGAGATTTTCAAAATATTAGGTAAAAAAGATGCAGAGAGATTTTCTGAAGTATTCTTAATTTCGGAAGAAGGAAATTTTGAAGGAATGAATATAATTTTAGAGAAAAGTAATCTAAATTTATCTTCTAGTGAAAGAAAAGAAATAAACCTTCTTTTAATAAAATTATATCAACAAAGGTTAAAGAGAATTCCACCAGAAACTGACAGAAAAATTATCACCTCCTGGAATAGCTTGGCGATAAAATCTTTTGCATATGCCGGAATATTACTTGATCGAGAAGATTTTATTCTTACAGCAGTTAAAAGTATTAATAATTTATTAGAATCAAATACTTATAACCAAAATTTATTACGTTCTTCATACGAATCTCAAAATTCTGATAAAAAAAATAACACACCAGGATTCTTAGAAGATTATTCTTTCTTAATAGATGCCTTATTAGAAATATTTCAAGTAACTGGAGAAATAATTTGGTTAGAAAAAGCTATAGAACAAACAGAAAAAATGATAAATAATTTCTGGGATGCAAATCAAAATTCATTTTTTGACACTTCAAAATACTCTAATCCTTTAATATTAAGACCTAACATCCTACAAGATAATGTTGTTCCCTCAGGTTCATCTGTAGTATCCAGAATATTAATTAAACTTTTTTATATAACTAATGATAAAAAATACAAATCTATTGTAGATAAATTTATCTCTACTGCATCAAATCAGATCACTCATTTCCCCACTAGTCATGCATATTGGTTAAGTAGCTTAAATATGTATTATTCAACACCTCTTCATTTATGCATAATAGGAGATTCTGAACATAAAAATACAAAGGGATTTTTAAAAATAGGTCATCAACCTTATCAACCAAATAGAATTATTGTTACAGCTTCAAATCATTTTGAAGGTAAAAAATTTAACATTACTAATGGAAAGAAGATGATAAAAAATCTTCCTACAGCTTATGTTTGTGAAAATTATGCTTGTAAAAACCCCACTAATTCATCTAAAGAATTAAATATTCAGTTATCATGAAAATAATATTCTGAAATTTAATTTGAGAAATTATATATTATTGTTATAAACATATGAGTAGTTGACTGGAGAGCGCTCTATGCCTGATAAAAATACAAGAATTGAAAAAGATTCAATGGGAGAACTTGAAGTTCCATTGAATGCACTTTATGGAGCAAATACACAAAGAGCGGTATTAAATTTTCCTATTAGTAATTTAAAACTAAGTAATTCTTTTATAAATGCTATTACACAAATAAAGTACTCAGCAGCTAAAGTAAATAAAGATTTAGGTCTTTTAGACAACAAAATCTCTTCCCTAATTCAGGAATCCTGTAAAAAAATATTATCTGGAAATCATTACAACGAATTTGTTGTGGATGTTTTTCAAACAGGATCAGGCACTTCCACAAATATGAATGTTAATGAAGTAATCTCTAATATCGCAATACAATCAATAAGTGGAAAAATCGGATCTAGAGATCCAGTACATCCAAATGACCATGTCAATAAAGGACAATCTTCAAATGATGTGATTCCAACTGCAATTCATATCGCGTCATCTATGGAAATAAAAAATCATCTTATCCCTTCTTTAAAAAAATTATCAGCAGCATTGGAATTAAAATCAAAAGAGTTTTGGCCAATCATTAAAACTGGTAGAACTCATCTACAAGATGCTACACCAATAAGGCTAGGACAAGAATTTGAAGGTTACAAGGGGCAGATACAACTAGGAATTGAAAGATGTCAAATTGCATTAAAAGAATTATCTTCTCTTGCTCTAGGAGGTACTGCTGTGGGAACCGGAGTAGGAATGCACCCTGATTTTGCAAAAAATATGATTCAAGAATTAAACAAGATATATAACTATAACTTTAAAGAATCACCAAATCATTTTCAAAGTCAAAATTCATTAGATGGCTTAGTTCAAGCTTCAGGATGCATGAAAACAATAGCCGTAAGCTTGATGAAGATTGCGAATGATATTAGATGGTTGGGTTCAGGACCTAGAGCAGGTATTGCAGAAATCGAATTACCAGAAGTTCAACCTGGAAGCTCTATAATGCCTGGAAAAGTCAACCCAGTCATTGCTGAATCTGTAACAATGGTGTCTGCTCAAGTAATTGGAAATGATACTACGATCGCAATAGCTGGGCAGTCAGGTAATTTTGAATTAAACGTGATGATGCCAGTTGCAGCATACAACATTCTTCAATCAATAGAATTATTATCATCTTCAGCTTTGAATTTTTCAGAACAGTGTATCTCTGGACTTAAAGCAACTGAAAATGGCCCGAATAAAGTAAAAAACGGATTAGCAATTTGTACTGCACTTGCACCAATAATAGGATATGATAATGCTGCAAATATTGCTCACATAGCATCAGAAACTGGTGAAAGTATTTTTGAAGTAGCAATCAGGGAAACAGAGTTGTCTGAAAAAGAATTAGAAAAAATCCTTGATCCTGAAGCTATGACCGAACCCAAAAAATGATTTCTCAAGGAAATCAAGACACTAAAAATTCTTATAATTTCAGATTTTATAAATTTATATTACCAGTATATTTCCCTCTACTCTTACTATCAATCTGTATAGGAATATTAGCTCCTGCTATTCCTGCAAAAGTAAATTGGATTGGTGGAAGTATTTTTTTAATAGGATTAATTGTAGGTGCCAGAAACTTAGGTGAGGCAATATTTGCAATTCCAGTCGGAATAATAATTAACAAGTTAGGTACCAGAATCACAACTATTACAGGTTCAATTGGAGTCTCAATTTTTGCTCTAATAGCTGGATTAAGCCCAAGTGGATATTTTTTATATTTTTCGATATTTTTTCTTGGCGCATCTTTAGGATTATTTGGAATATCTAGACATTCTTATCTTTCAAAAGTAGTGCCAATAGATTATAGAGGAAAAGCATTTTCTAGATTTGGTGGTGTCAGCAGAATAGGTTATTTCATAGGGCCTTTAATTGGAGGGTTTTCAGCAAAATACGTAGGGTTTGACATACCTTTTTATATAGTATTTGTAATTAGCGCTATGGCTACATTATTAATGTATTTCATATCATCTCCAGAAGAAAAATATTTGATTCAAGAAAATAAAAACACTTCTAGAAAAGTTACTCAAATAATCAAAGAGAATAAATATAACCTTGGAATAGTAGGTACAGCTTTATTTATACTGAATTTACTTAGAGAATCGAGACATATCATAATTCCTTTGTGGGCTTTCCATATAGGTCTTGAAGTAGATGATCTAGGAATAATTCAGAGTATTAGTTCAGCAATAGACATGACATTATTTTACCCTGCGGGATATGTAATGGATAAATTCGGAAGAAAATGGACATCTGTGCCAAGTATAATTTTACTTTCATTATCATTTTCTTTAATAGGCTTTGCAGATTCTTATCAAAAATTACTTTTAGTTGGTTTAATTTTAGGAATTTCTAACGGAATCGGAAGTGGAGCAATGCTAACTTTAGGGTCTGATTTAGCACCAGAAGAATCCACAGGACCTTTCTTAGGAATTTGGAGATTAATTTCTTGGTCAGGAGGTGGCTTAGCTTCACCTTTAGTAGGAACACTAGGACAATTCTTAAGTTTAAGTTTAGCCTCTTTTTCAATTACTGGAATAGGATTCATAGGAATAATATTTTTTATATTTCTAGTACCAGAAACACTCAAAAAAAATCATAACCCATAATTTTTCAAATTATCATGTAATCTCTGAAGACACACAGAATCATCATCTAAGTTTCTACCATCAACTCCATAATATTTTTTTCCTGACATTCCCTCTACTGCCCCATTATCAACTAATTTCCTAATATATTTCTTTCCTTGTTCTACTGATGGTAAAAGGTTTTTTCCTACAATTTTAGAAATAGCAGCAATCAATCCATAAGATCCCCAGTTTGAACAACTTGAGATGATTAAATGGGATACTGTAGTAGTACTAGGATTATCAGGCAATCCAGAGATGTCAACAATTTGATCATGTAAATTTCCCATTCCAATTTCATTTCCTCCATCTCCTATACCTATAGATCTAGGAAATTGCTCAAAAAGATGATCTATTTTTGCATTAAATTTTGAAATGTCTTCATTTTTCCAATTTCTATATGTACCATCCGACATCAAACCTGCTCTTTCAATAGAAATAAGCAATTCAGGAGAAAAATCTTTGATTAATTTATTACCAAACTCCAATGATTCAATATGCGAAGATACAGGAAATTTAATTAATTCATCATCATCTTCAAGAATACTGTTCAGTACATCAAAAGACCATTTGTCAGTAATATAAGTAACTGTAAATCCTATTTTTTTTAACGCATTTCCCAATGCAACTGAACCAGGAGGACCATCTGTTTCTGTAGATCCAGCATATACAATATAAAAACCTGTAGTAATGAATACATGTCCTTTATTATTCAAAAGGAATTCTGCAGATTTATTTATAAAGTTTTCATCAAGAAATTTCTCTAATTTTGAAATATTTCTTGTATCTTTATCTAAAATAATATCTTCTATTGCAGACATACTAATAACCGTTCATTTAAATTTGAAATCATCATCCCTAAGATCAGTAATAAACATATGACCGGGTGAATGTGTAATCATGATAGGTATTTTTGATTTTAAAGCCACTATCTGTGGAGTCACACCACATGCCCAAAAAACAGGAGAATAGTTTTTCGAATCAGGTTCAAAAAAATCTCCAAAATCAGGTTTAGAAATATCTGAAATGCCTATCTTATTTGGATCTCCAATATGTATTGGCTCTCCATGCATTGAAGGATATTTTTTGGTTGTTTCAACTGTTTTTTCAATATCGTTATTATGAATCCATCTCATAGAAACTACCATAGAACCAGAAAACATATCAGAAGAGACAGAATTAATATTAGATACATACATTGCAACATTCTTTTTAAGTTCGTAATGTTTTAAATTAATTCCAGCCTCTATAAGAGCACTCTCGAAAGTAAAACTACAACCCAATAGAAAGGTTACAAAATCATCTCTCCAATAATCTGAAATATTTGTAACTTCAGAAATCATTTTTCCAGATTTAAAAACTCTGTATTTAGGAACGTCAGTTCTTATATCAGAGCCAGGAGAAGAAATTTGAGCCTCTACCTTACCTGGAGTCAAAACTTCAATCAAAGGACATGATTTAGGATTTCTTTGACAAAATACCATAAAATCTAATGCATATTCATTGGGTAATATAGCTACATTTGTTTGTGTGAATCCTGGATTAAGGCCTGATGTAGTACTAGAGAAACTTCCTTCTCTGATTTTTAGCCTAATGTCTTTTGAGTTATTATTAAATTTCATCAAGGTGTTTAAATACTTCAATTCCGTTGATATGCTTATAAATTAATATCCTACTAAAAACAGGAGATTAAAAAAACTTACAGTAAGGGAATAATTTATGCCAACTCTAGAGACTCTAGTATCTTTAGCGAAAAGACGAGGTTTCATTTTCCAAAATAGTGAAATATATGGAGGACTTGGAAGTGTTTGGGATTTTGGCCCAGTAGGCGTTGAACTTAAAAGAAGAATCAAAGATTATTGGTGGACATCTATGGTTCAAAATAGAAATGATATAGAGGGAATAGATTCTTCTATACTTATGGATCCTGCTGTATGGGAAGCAAGTGGACATCTTAAAGGTTTTTCAGATCCTTTAGTAGAATGTGTAAATTGTCATAAAAGATTTAGAGAAGATGAAGTAGATTCTAAATGTCCAGATTGTGATTCAGGACTTTCAGATCCCAGACAATTTAATTTAATGTTTAAAACATTTATGGGACCAGTAGAAGAAGATGCAGCAACTATTTACTTAAGACCTGAAACAGCTCAGGGGATTTTTGTTAATTTCAATAATGTTCTCACTACTACTAGACGTAAAATTCCATTTGGAATAGCGCAAATAGGGAAATCTTTTAGAAATGAAATCACTCCAGGAAATTTCATTTTTAGAACCAGAGAATTTGAGCAAATGGAAATGGAATATTTTTGCTATCCAAAAGATTCAGATAAATTATTTCAAGAATGGATTGAATTTAGTATGAATTGGTTTAAGGAAATTGGAATACAGGAAAAAAACTTAAGAACTAGAATTCATAATGATGAAGAAAGGCCTCATTATGCAAAAGCGGCTACAGATATTGAATATAATTTCCCATGGGGCTGGGGAGAATTAGAAACTATTAATAATAGAACTGATTATGATTTGAAAAATCATATGGAAAAAAGCGGAAGAGATCTTTCTTATTTTGATGAATCTACAAAATCAAGATTTATCCCTTATGTTATTGAACCAGCAATGGGTGCTGATAGAACAACTCTTGCAGTTTTTTCAGATGCTTACCATGAAGAAGAAGTAAATAATGAAACAAGGACAGTATTAAAATTTGATCCAAAAATTTCTCCTATTGAAGTAGCAGTACTTCCTCTGAGCAGAAATGAAAAATTAAAATCAATTTCTAGTAAAGTTTTCAACATTATAAGAAGTTCTTTTAGAGGACAATTCGACGATACACAAAGTATAGGAAAAAGATATAGAAGACAAGATGAGATAGGAACTCCAGTTTGCGTTACTATAGATTTTGACACCTTAAATGACAACTCAGTTACTATTCGAAATAGAAATACTATGAAACAAGTAAGAGTAGAAATTACTCAGATCAAAGAAGTAATCAAAGACCATTTGGAAACTCAATTTTAATCAATAATGCTAAGAAATATAATAAAATTTTTGATTTTATTGTCTTTATTAATTATTTCTTGTAATCAGATAAATAATAAAGAAACAATTCATTTTTCAGGAAAAACATTAGAAGAAAAAAAATTCGATCTAAAAAATTTTGAAGGACACCCAATAATAATTAACTTTTGGTATCCTTCTTGTCCCCCATGTGTAAAGGAAATACCTAATTTAGTTCAAGTAAAAAATAAATATTCAGATAAAATTAAAGTGATAGGAATTCTTCATAACTCTCCATTAGATTCAAAAGAATCAGCTGAGAGATTATTAAATAATCTAGAATCAAATTACGTAAACATATTTGACAAAAATGGAGAAATTGAAAGATTATTTTCAATACAAGTCTTCCCTACTTCAATTTTCTTAAACCATAAACATCAAATTACTACTCAGTGGTCAGGATATCTAGATAATAAGAAGTTAGAGGAACTAATAAGTGAAGTTTTAATCAAATAATATGAATATTCTAGACATAATTTTATTAATATCAAAATTTCTTCATGCAATCTCAGCTTCAATTTGGCTTGGGGGTTCTATAATTTTATTATTCTACAAAGACCGTATTATTGAATCGACCAAAGAACTTGGATTATTTTTCAAGGACATAGTCAATGCATCAATAATCATATTATTAACAACAGGCATAATTTTATCTATTGAAAGAATTTCTTCTGTAAATGTCTCAAATATTTACATTTCGCTTCTCGGATTCAAAGTGATTTTAAGTTTTTGGTTATTCTTTTTAGTTTGGAAATTTAGGACTAATCAATATCAAAATTTCATTAATCCTAAGAATAAATTTTCATGGGTTTTCAGTTATACATTTTTTGTTATTTCAGGAATTTTAATTTTCATGATAGCTGAAATACTTTCTTCAATAATCGAAAACCAATTTTAGCTTTCTAGAAAAATTTCCACTAAAGATGAATCTAATCCATTTGCTATTTCCTTTACAGATTTTTTATATCCACTAATAGTTAAGTCTGGAACAATTTCTGCTAATGGAATCATCACAAAAGCCCTTTCTGTCATTTGAGGATGAGGAATAACTAAATTTTCACTATTTAAAATTAAATCACCATATAATAATAAGTCGATATCAATAATTCTAGAAGTTTTGTCTCTCTTATTTGTTCTACCTAAATTTATTTCAATATTCTTTGTTCTATTAATAAGTTCTTGAGGTGAAAGTTCTGTAATTAATTGACAATTTTGGTTTAGATAATCAGGTTGTTTTTCATTCACATTCCATGGTTTTGTATTATAAACACTAGAAAGTTTTTGAATATCTCCTAATTCCCTAATACAAATAAGTGCATTTTCAATATTTTTTAATCTATTTCCTAAATTAGTACCTAAACTAAAATAAGTAATATTCATCATTAATATCCTCTAGTAATTGCATCTGTCATTCTTGATACTCTTACCATCTCTTTCACGTCATGAACACGAATAATATCTGCACCTCTATCTATAGCTATTGAGATTGTTGCAGCAGTGCCCTCTAATCTTTCTGAAGTTGGTAAATTCAACACTTCTCCTATATGAGATTTCCTAGAAGTTCCAATTAAAATTGGAAATCCAATTTTTAATTTATCTAATTCTCTTAAAACCGTAATACTTTCTTTAGATGATTTATTAAAACCTATTCCAGGATCTATTATTAGTTTTGATAAATCAAAATTCTTATTTTTTAAGTTGGAAATACATTTATTTAAGTCTTTTTTGATACTAAAAATAACATTTTCTTTATGAGGAATTTTTTTATTGTGAGTAAGAATAAAAGGAATATTCAATTGACATACTATATTAATCATTTCTGAATCATAATTCATCATAGAAACGTCATTAATAATATCCGCTCCTGCATTAAAAGCCTCTTTTACAACTTTTGATCTTCTAGAATCTATACTTAATGGAATATCCAATCTTTTTTTCAATTCAGTAATAACAGGCACAACTCTATTAATTTCATCTTCAATTGTTACAGCTTTAACATTGGAATAAACAGAACCAGGTCTAGTAGATTCTCCCCCGACATCTATAATATCTACACCAAATTCCTTAAAGTTAGATGCTAATTCGACTGCTTTATCAACATTTTCTCCTAATCCATCTCCAGAAAAAGAATCAGAAGTAACATTAATCACTCCCATTACATAAGTCTTTTCACCCCAATTAAAAGTTTTTGATCCAATTTTTAAAATTATTCACCTCGAAGTTATCAATTTTCAAATACACTAAAGATAATTATACTTAAATGTAAATTAATTATAGGATTATTAAATTAATAATATTTGATCGTATTTTAACTGTAGAATACGATCTGTTACATAATTTTTTCATAAAACTTGGAGAGATAAAATTACTTCTAATTCAAAAAATAAGGATACTAGTATAAATAAAAATGAAGAACTCAAGGACAGAAGATCACTTGCACAACAAGGTGGAGGTCCAGAGAAAAATAAAACTCAAAAAAGTAAAGGCAAGCTGTTAGCCAGAGAAAGGCTTTCTCTTCTTTTCGATGATGGGAAGTTTGAAGAGTTTGATCAATTTGTTACTCATAGATCTCAAGAATTTGGTTTAGATAAACAGAAATTCGAAGGTGATTCAGTTATATGTGGATTTGGTCTAGTCAATGGAAAACAAGTTTTTGCTTTCTCCCAAGATTTTACTGTTTTAGGAGGTTCTTTATCAGAAGTAGCTTCAATGAAAATATGTAAACTTATGGATCACGCTGTAAAAACTGGATGTCCTGTAGTAGGAATTAATGACTCAGGAGGAGCAAGAATTCAAGAAGGAGTTGATTCTCTAGCAGGTTATGGAGAAATATTCAGAAGAAATACTATGGCATCAGGAGTAATCCCTCAATTAACTGTTATAGCAGGACCTTCAGCAGGTGGTGCTGTTTATTCTCCAGCACTTACTGATTTTATTTTTATGGTTGAGGAGATAGGTCAGATGTATATTACAGGCCCAGAGGTAATTCAAGCAGTCACAGGAGAAAAAGTGAATCACCAAGAATTAGGTGGTTCAAAAACTCATTCTCAAAAAAGTGGTGTAGTTCACGTAAGCACAAAAAATGAAACTGAATGTTTTAACAAAGTTAGAGAATTATTGTCATACTTACCTTCTAATAATTTAGATGATCCAGAAGATTTCGAATCCTCAGATTCAGAAAATAGAATTTCTGACAAGTTAAAATCAATCATCCCTAATGAAGCAAATCAAAGCTATGACATGAAAGAAATTATTAGAGAAATCGTAGATTCAGGGAAAATATTTGAGATTCATAAAGATTTTGCTACAAATATAATCACCTGTTTATCACGTTTTGATGGACAAGTAGTAGGGATTGTAGCTAATCAACCTTTATCTGTTGCAGGAGTTCTTGATATTGATGCATCAGTGAAAGCAGCTAGGTTTGTTAGATTTTGTGATGCATTTAATATTCCTATTCTTACATTAGTAGATGTTCCAGGATTCATGCCTGGAGTCAACCAAGAGTTTGGAGGAATTATTCGTCATGGGGCAAAATTACTCTATGCATATTCTGAAGCTACTGTTCCCAAAATTACAATAATTATTAGAAAAGCATATGGAGGAGCATATATTGTTATGGGAAGTAAAGAACTCAGATCTGACATTAATTTGGCTTGGCCAAGTGCTGAAATAGCAGTAATGGGTCCTGAGGGAGCTGTAAAAATAATTTCAAGAAAGACAATTCAAGCATCAGAAAACAAAGAAGAGACACAAAATAAGTTAGTAGACGAATATAGAGATAAATTTGCTAACCCATTTGTTGCTGCTAGCAGAGGCTATCTTGATGATGTCATAGATCCTTCAACAACTAGATCAAAAATAATATCTTCTCTAAAAATGTTAAAAACAAAAAGCGATAATAATATTCCCAAAAAACATGGAAATATCCCTCTTTAATACTAAAGGATTCATTAATGATTGATTTGTTGAAAATCGCAAAAACCGAAGCCAATGGAGGTAATTTATTTAAGGAACTTTCAGATTTATTTGAAGATGCAAAAATAAAACTAAGTGGTTACCCTGATGCAGTAGTATGGCAAGGTGGAAATCACAATGAAAAAATAAACCCAGTTGCACATTCCTTAACTGACGCTTATGCCCTATTAGGCACTATAGCTGCGATAGATATTTTAGGCTTACCTTTTTATGCTGTTCCAATGTGGTCTCAATTTCGTCACGATACTAATCTCGAAGCGTTAGCATGGTTTGGGAATATACCTTCAACGTCTATCAAATGGTCAACTGCAGGTGATGCTTATGTGAATGATGGAAAGGGCAACAAAGTTGTTGTAATGGGAAAATCTGGAAATGCGCACCTAAGGACTCAAGCAGGTGTTTACTGTAACGTTAGGCCTTATGGACCAATAACAGTTGTAAGAAGTATGCCTTGCCTTCCCTACTCTCAGAATAAAAGTAAGTTTTCAGTGGACGATGCTGGAATAATACATTCTGAAATGAATTCTCCGGGTGTTCAAATGGCTTATGCAAATAGATTATTTCTTAAATTAGTAAATGACAGTGGATCTATTGGAAGAATTGCCACAAAGCCAACCCAGGCAATGGAAGATGGAATAAATGCAGGCCTTCATTCTTGGTTGATTAAAGACACAAAATTTGAAGTTGGAAGAAGATATGCAGTTGATCCTTACGAGGAACACAAAGAAAGTATAGATAAAATAATTAAATTATTACCTTCTGACTTTAAAAATGGCATGGAAAATTGGTCAGGAAGAATAGAACAACATATTGCTGACACAAATTATGGACTTTTAATTTGGGATTTATTAAATAAACAAAACACTGTTGTACTATCAACTGATCTTGATGGTGACAGGCTTACAGACTTATTAGCTGATATATCTGATCCTTTAAGAGCTTATTCTGGGATGGTTGCAAATAAGCTTGGCAAAGAAATTAATACAAGTGAACTTTGGGAAGAAATGGGATATACAACTGGAAATGGAAGGGATATGACATCTGTAATGCATAGAATGGACGGTCCTCCAATACATGAACAAACTTTAGGGTCAGCAGACGCAATGTTATTAAGGTTATTGGATGGAGATGAATGGGTCGGAGGAACTAAACAACCATATGATCCTAGAATACACTTCGTATTAATTAGAGATGCGTATATTGATGCAAACCCAGACAATAAAAACTTACATGATTGGTTGGATAATGCACTGAAAAAATTTGATGAAGTATATGAAGGTAGTAGGCCGGGATTTTTAGAAGGATATAAATCTCTAAAACAATCAATAACCCCTTGGGGAAAATAAAATATAATCAGAAGGATAATTATGGCAAAACACAAAGTTACAATAATTGGTGCTGGAAATGTAGGAGCAACTACAGCTCAAAGAATTTTTGATAAGGGATATTCTGACGTAGTATTAATAGATATTCTAGAGGGAATCCCTCAAGGCAAATCTTTAGATATTTTAGAAAGTGGCCCCGTCTTAGGATCTGACTCTAAAATAATCGGTGACAATAATTATGAATCATCAAAAAACTCAGATGTTGTTGTTATTACAGCAGGTATAGCAAGAAAACCTGGAATGAGTAGAGACGATTTATTATTGACTAACATGAAAATTGTTGGAGAAGTAACAAAAAATGTTTGTTCTTATTCTCCAAATGCAATTTTAATTGTAGTATCAAACCCTTTAGATGCAATGGTTCAACATGCACATAAAATATCTAAATTTCCTAAACAGAGAGTTTTAGGAATGGCTGGAATTCTAGATACAGCTAGATTTAAGTCCTTTCTTGCAGAAGAACTAAACGTTTCTGTAAATAGTATTTCTGCATATGTTCTAGGAGGACATGGAGACACAATGGTCCCTGTTATAAAATCTACTACTGTAGGGGGAGTACCTATTTCTGAATTAATACCTTCAAATAGATTAGAGGAAATAGTTCAAAGAACTAGAGATGGAGGAGCAGAGATAGTTGGTTTCTTAAAAACAGGAAGTGCATATTACGCTCCATCTGCATCAATAGTCCAGATGGTAGAATCAATATTGTTTGATAAAAAAGAGATTCTTCCTTGTGCGGCTCTTTTGGAAGGAGAGTATGATATCAATGGTTTATTCGTTGGTGTTCCAATAAAAATTGGAAAATCTGGGGTAGAAGAAATCATAACAATACAATTGAGTTCATCTGAACAAAAAGCATTAAAAAATTCTGCTGATTCTGTAAAAGAATTAACTGAAATTATGTATAAAAATGAGTAATAGGCTTTCAAATAAAAAAGCGTTAGTTACTGGCGCAGGGCAAGGAATAGGTAAAGAAACAGTAATACAATTTGCAAATGAAGGTGCTAAAGTTTTTGCTACTGATAAAAATGAAAAGGCTTTAGAATTTTTTAATGACAAATCAAACATTATTCCTTTAAAACTTGATGTAACAAACTACTCAGAAATCAAAGAATTAGTAGAAATAACAGGATCAGTAGATATTATATTCAACTGTGCTGGAATTGTTCACGAAGGTACAATATTAGATTGTAATTTAGAAGACTGGGATCTTACTTTAGATGTGAATGTAAAATCTATGTTTCAAATCATCAAAACATATATCCCACTAATGCTCAAAGAAAATTCAGGTAGCATTATCAACATGTCATCACTTGCTTCTAGTACTTTAGGAGTACCCAATAGATTTGTTTATAGTGTTAGCAAAGCTGCAGTAATTGGGTTAACAAAATCTATAGCAAAAGACTTTGTTGAAAAAAACATTAGGTGTAATGCTATATGTCCAGCTACTATAGAAACACCCTCCTTACAAGATAGAATAAATAAATCAGAAAACCCTAATGAAGAAAAAAAGAAATTCATTGCTAGACAACCTATGAAAAGAATTGGGAAACCTGAAGAAATTGCTAAACTTGCAGTTTACCTAGCTTCAGATGAATCATCCTATACCACTGGAGTAGCTCATATAATAGATGGAGGAATGGCTATCTAATTTAGAAACCCAAAAAACTCAAAAAAGAACAAAAATACTTTCCTATAAAATAAATACCTTCAAAGCTACAGGTATCAATATAATGAGTAAACGAATTATCTCCCCATTCATATATATATATAGCCCGCAAAACAAAGAATGCTCCAATTGCAGTAATTAATGCAAACAACAATGAAGCAAACCCAACCATTCCTATAAGCATAGCAATATTGAAATTTTGAGGATCACTTTGACGAGCGCCAGGAGCTATTGAAGATATAAAATCATCAGTAGAAACAATATGACGCTTAAACCCTAATCTATAAGGTTCAATTCCCATAGCTAAACCAATCAATTGAGGCAAATGAATTATTGGCAAATCTCCTTTATCTCCCCTATTATCTTTTCTGACTTTACCTTGATAGCCATCTAAATTCAAATGACATAGAGGGCACGGAGTTACCATTGCATCAGCACCTTTATCTTTGGCTTCACCAGTATGATTGGAAACCATTTTTAAAGAATTTTTTTGATTGATTAATAAAATTGGAAATCCACAACACTTTGTTTTCCCAGAAAAATCTGTCACAGAAGCTCCTGTTGAATCAATTACCATATCTAAAGAATGCTGCCTTTCTGGATTTTCAGAAAATCCTAGTGCATCTGAAGGTCTTACAATATAACAACCATAAAAAGGAGCAAAATGAAAACCTTTCAATTCTTTTTTAAATGTTTTTTTAAGTTCATCTAATCCAATATCTTCTATTAAAATCCATAATAAATGTTTAACTTCAATGGTACCTTTATACTCTAATCCTTCTTCTTTAAGTTCAGAGTTAATTTCTTCTAAATACTCTGGATTATTTAATACTCTATGGTTTGCCTGAGACATCACACCCTGACAAGTTGAACAAATAGTCATCACAGGCAAGTTCATTTTTTCTGCTAATGCTAAAGTTCTTATATTTAACACATCTCCAAGTTTTTGATTTTTTTCTTGAAGAACTCCTGCACCAGTACAAGCAGCTTTTTCTAATTCAATTGTTTCTATACCTAATTTATCAAGAACTAATAAAGAAGAATCGTATAATTCAGGAGCACCCCCACGTGCAACACAACCTGGATAAAAAGCATATTTTTTCGTAATCATTCTTATTTATTCTCTAATTTTTTTACTATTCTTTTAATATTCTCATTTCTCTTTGCTTTATGAGGTATAATTGGAGGTAATTTTCCTCTTACAAAAGCTCTTATTCCTACAATTGCTAAATCAATAAGTCCGAAAATATTGAAGAATCCAACGCTGGTTAAAGCAAGATTTGCTTCGTCTAATCTTCCAAATTTTCCTACTGACTTTACAAATGACTCTGTATGTCTGTACCCAGAAGTATTTTTGAATCCTTCATTGATAGCCAAATCTCTCATTTTCATAATCCTATCCATAGGTGCAACACCCTTAGGACATACTTCTACACATGCATAACATCTAGTGCAATCCCAAACACCTGAATTTTTATTTAAAAATCCTAACCTTTCTACAGATTCATCATCTCTAGGATCAGCTACAAACCTATAAGCTTTGGCTAAAGCTGCAGGTCCAATAAAATTTTTATCTACTTCTAAAGCAGTACAATCAGAAACACATGCTCCGCACATAATACAATTCATTACATCAACCAAATGTGTCATAGATTCATTAGAAGCTATATATTCAGCTTTAGGTTCAGAGTCGGGTTTCATATATGGCTTAATTTGCTTAACTTTATTCCAGAAAGGGTTCATGTCTACAACTAAATCTTTGATTACCGGCATATTCCCTAGAGGTTCTACTTGAACTTTTCCACCAACAGGAGAAATATCAACCAAACGAGTCTTACACACCAATTTTGCAGAACCATTAACTTTCATTCCACAAGATCCGCAAATTGAGGCTCGACAGGAACACCTTAATGCAAGGGTCCCATCCATATCTTCTCTAATTTTTATCAGTGCATCTAAAATAGTTGAACTTTCCTCAACTTCAATCTCATATTTTTGAAAATATTCTTCAGAATCATTTTCCGGATTAAATCTTTTCACATCTATAATAGCTTTCATTAATAAACCCTCTCTTCGGGCTTCCAATCTGTAATTTTAACTTCAGAAGTTTTTACCAAAAAATCTTCATCATTTTTATTCACTAAAGTATGTTTCAGCCAATTTTTATCATCTCTTGATTTCAAATCAGTTCTAAAATGAGCTCCTCGACTCTCTTTTCTAGCTTTAGCTCCAGCACAAATAGACTCAGCAACATCAATCATAAAATCAAGTTCTAAGGCTCCAATCAAATCAGTGTTAAAAACTTTACCTTTATCATCAATATATATATTTTCATAATCTGATCTAATATTTTTTACTGTTTCCCATGCATTATTAATACTTTTTTCATCTCTCCAAACGCCTATTCCTTTAGTCATTGCTTCAGCCATTTCTAAACGAAGTTTTCCAGGCCTTATGCCACTAGAGGGTTTATCTAATATTGATTGAAAACGATCTTTTTCACTTGATAAAATTTCTTCTGGGATGTCTATTTGTTTATTATTCTTTACCCATTCAACACTATTTACTGCTGATCTTCTCCCAAAAACAACTGTGTCCAATAGAGAATTTGCTCCTAATCTATTAGCACCATGAACACTAACATTTGCACATTCTCCAGCTGCATATAAACCTGGAACAGAAGTAGCTCCATTAGAATCAGTTTTTATACCTCCCATAATATAATGCATTCCTGGTTTAATAGGTATAGGTTTTTCTGCTAAATCAATTCCCATAAATTCAGTTGCAACTTCCTGTAAATAACCTAAGCGTTCTCCTATAAATTTTTTCCCTAAATGCCTCATATCTAATAAAACACATCCATTTATACCTCTACCTTCATCAATTTCTGTCTGCTCCGCCCTTGAAACAACATCTCTAGAAGCAAGTTCCATATAGTCAGGAGCATACTTTTTCATAAATCTTTCTCCTTCACTATTAACTAAATATGCTCCCTCTCCTCTAGCAGCTTCTGATAACAATATTCCATTTCCTGCTAATGTTGTAGGATGATACTGAATCATCTCAGTATCCATCAATTCAGCTCCCGATCTTAAAGCTAAGCTCAAACCATCTCCAGTACAAATTATTGCATTAGTAGAAGGTTCAAAAACTCTACCTGCACCACCTGTGGCAATTACAACAGACTTGGCAGAAATAGATTCAACTTTTCCAGTTTTCATATCTATGGCAATTACGCCAACACACTTACCATGAATTTTCACAAGCTTGGTAACAAACCATTCTTCATAAATTGAAAGATTATATTTTACTGATTGTTCATATAAAACATGTAACATTGCAGAACCAGTGATTGCACCAACAAAGAATGTTCTAGCTTTTTTTTGACCTCCAAAAGCCCTTGTACCTAATTTTCCTTCATCATCCCTGCTAAAAATTACACCCATGTGTTCAAGTTCAATTAACGCATCTCCTGCCTCTCTACACATTATTTCAACAGCATCTTGATCAGCTAAATAATCACTCCCTTTTATAGTAGACAAAGCATGATCTCTCCAATCATCTCCTCTGTCAGTTAATGCTGCATTTATTCCGCCTTGTGCAGCATTTGAGTGGCTTCTTACTGGATGTACCTTAGTTATAACTGCAACATTTAAACCTTGCCTAACTCCTTCAACTGCCGCTCTCAAACCTGCAAGTCCTGCTCCAATTATTAGTAAATCGTGATTACTCATATTTCAAAAATAAATTTCCTATAAAAAAATTTTACTATAATTTTATTTCTAATCCAGTTTATTTTGATAAAACATCATAAATGTAGCTATGGTTTTCGAATCAACTATTTCCCCATCTTTGATCATTTGATAAATTTTACTAGTTTCAAATTCTAGAACCGTTATATTTTCATCATTATCTGGCTTAAGTTTTGAAACTATCAAATCTAATGCTACATAAGAATGAATTTTTTCATTACACCATCCAGGGGCAACCCAAATATTTGATAATGAGATCAATTTGCCTGGCTTAAATCCTATTTCTTCTTGAAGCTCTCGATAAGCTGCATCTTCAGGAGTTTCTCCATAATCTATGTGTCCTGCTGGTAATTCTATTAAATGATCTTGAATTGCATGTCTCCATTGAGAAACCATCAAAATGTTTCCTTCCTTAGTTTGAGGAATTATTACTACAGAGCCTGGATGCTCAACAATATTTCTCTTAACTTGAATACCTGAATTAAGTTTAATCAAATCAGATCTTAAACTTATAGTCTCGCCAGAATATTCAATCTTAGAATTTATTAATTTTTGATAATCTTTTTGGTTCAATATTAAATCCTAAGTAAATTAAATAATATTTCCTTTTCTCATCCCTAGTTTATCGGTAATTAAAGACCAAAAATCTGTTTCAAAATTAGATTGCCTCAAAAACTTAACTTTTTGGTTGCTTACAACAATATTAACTGTATCAAGATCAGACATAGAAAGATCTATAAATCCATCAATACTTAAAGTTGCAGAATTCTCAGCTCTAATGGTCAAATCAATTTTAGAGTTCGAATTTAATACTACTCCTCCATGCAAACTCATATGAGAACCTATAGGTTTTAACAAAATTACATTACTAGAAGGAGAAACTACCGGTCCACCTAATGAGAGGCTGTATCCAGTAGATCCAGTAGGAGTAGATAAAACAACCCCATCTCCTCTGTATGTTGCAAGGTGAGTATTATTTAATTTTACAGAAATCTCTATTACTCGTATTTTTGATCCTCTAGCCAAAACAATATCATTTAAAGCATCATATTGTTCTTTTTTACCATTTCTACTGATTTCAGCTCTCAACATCATTCTTTCTTCAAGAATTGAAGAACCATTTAAATAATTTTGGATAGTTTCTACTGAGTTCAAAGATTCAATTTCACACATAAAACCTACATTCCCCATGTTAATACCTAAAATTGGTATTTCTTCAAATGCTGAAATATGAGCTGCACGCAAGATTGTTCCATCTCCACCTATAGTAATAATAAGTTCAGTTCCCTTTAAATTTTCTGAAATGCCTTCTGAATCATTTATGTTTTTCAGCCACCAAGAACCTTGACTGCTGAATTTGGCTTTAAGCTCTTCTCCTAATTGAAAAGCTCTAGGAATAAGATGATTTGCAAGAATTCCCACTTTTTTAGGAGTATCAAAATTTTCTTTATTTATATTCATTTCTCAACACAAAAGTATAAAATTAAATTGAAGTTAGGGAAATCATATTAATATTTAAACTAAATATTGACAATTGACATAACTGCAATTTCTGCAACTTCAAGTATTAGACTAGGAAAAATACCTAAAATTATTATACCTATCATTCCAACAACAACAATCACAGAAATAGTTCTATTTACAACAACTTCAGACTTATTTTCTTCAGGATCTACAAATGCAATCTTTAAAACTCTTAGATAATAATATGCTGAAATAACAGAATTAATTACTGCTAATAAAGCTAACCATGTCAAACCAGTATTAACTGCAGCAGAAAATATAAATACTTTAGACATAAATCCTACAGTAGGAGGAATTCCTAATAATGAAATTATACTAACTGCTAATACGAAAGAGATTAAAGGTGCCCTTTTTCGTAAACCTGCATATCCTGAAAGTTGATACGTTCCTATAGATTTCGACACACCAATAATAAGTAAAAATGCTGTTAAGTTCGTAAATGCATAACCTGCTAAATAATACAAAACTCCTTGTGGACCTGAATAAAGATTTTCTCCAAATCCATCAAGGTTTAAAGATGCAACTCCTACTAATAGATATCCGGCATGAGCAATTGTACTGTAAGCCAAAAGTCTCTTTATATCATTTTGTCTTAGAGCCATTACATTTCCTATTGTCATAGAAAAAAGTGCAATGATTGAGATTAGATTTGATAGTAAATAAGAAAAATCATTTCCTCCCAAAACTCCATATATTATCCTTAATAGCACCGCAAACCCTGCTGCCTTACTAACTACCGAAAGATAAGCTGTAATAGGAGTCGGAGAACCTTGATATACATCTGGCACCCACATTTGAAAAGGAAAAGCAGCTAACTTAAATGAAATACCTAGAATCAATAAAATTACACCAATTAGAAGTCCAAAATTAACATTTATAAAATCATTTACAGGAGCACTTTGCATTGAAGATACATAATAAAAAATATCAGTAAAATAGGTTGAACCTGAAAAACCGTACAAATAAACTAAACCATATAGAATCACAACAGAACTCACTGCACCAAGAATTAAGAATTTAAAAGAAGCTTCAAGTGATGTCTCTTGTTTTCCTAAAGCTACTAGTGCCACGAGAGGAATAGCAGTTAATTCTAAAGAAACCCATACAGTAATTAATTCAACAGAGGAAACTAGAAGAAGCATTCCTGAAATAGAAAGGAGCAAAAGTCCTAAAAACTCTCCTTTTGATTCAATATTAGAATTGATATATTCCCACGAAGATCCTATTACAGCAAGAGCAGATAGAATTAGTAAAACCTTAAAAAATAAAGCAAATTCATCTATTCTTAGCGAGGAGAAAAACACATATATTCCTACAGACTCTATTATCCAACCATTCCATAGCCCTATAGTCAAAATAAATGAAAAGAGAAGTCCAAAACAAGAAATAGGAATAAGAATTTTTTTATTCTTTACAAATAAATCGATAATTAGCACCAAAATAGCTGTAAAAGACACTACAATTTCAGGAGATATAGCTAGAAAATCTTGAAAACTCATAATAAAAACATCTCCCAAATTCCTAATTCAATAAGATCTGTCAAAAATCTCGGATAAATTCCAATCACAAAAATAGGAATTGTTAAAATTAAGACTGGTAAAACATCAAAGGCATGAATATCAGTAAGGTTATCAAATTCATCTGATATAGGACTTTTTTCTGAAGGTTTTTCTCCAAAAAATGATCTCTGAATCATCCATAAAGTATATCCTGCAGCTAAAACAACTCCAAACACTCCAATTACCGTTGCTATAGCAAATATATTACCTACCTGAAAAGTTCCTAAAAAGATCATCAACTCAGCCACAAATCCACTCAATCCAGGCAAACCTAGAGAAGCAAAACCTGCAATAAGGAAGAATACTGCGATTACTGGCATTTTATTAGTGAGACCACCTAGGTCAGGAATGTTTCTAGTATGTGTACGGTCATATACCAATCCAACAAGTAGAAAAGCTAATCCGGTAATTGTTCCATGAGTAAACAATTGTAAAGCCGCTCCACTTAAAGCAAGTGTATCTTTTATAGACACAACATTAACCAAAGAAGAAAACCCTATGATTACATAACCCATGTGACTAACACTGCTAAATGCTATTAATCTTTTCAAATCAGTTTGTCTAATGGTTAAAATAGCACCATAAATGACACTTATTGCACCTAATATAACTAAGATAGGTCCAATAAAGTCAAAATTCAATTCACTATTATGGAAAAAACCTAAAGATATTCTAAAAATACCATATCCACCCATCTTTAATAGAACTCCAGCTAATATCACACTTACAGCAGTTGGAGCATCAGTATGAGCATCTGGCAACCAACTATGTAAAGGCCAAAGTGGCAACTTGATAGCAAAACTTATAAAAAATAACCAAAAAATAACAGCAATAGGTATTAATAAATTAGCTCCTGAAATTAATTCAGGTATGCCTGTTATTCCTAATTCAGGAATACTGACCATAGTAAAAGAATTAATTCCTTGAGAAAGATAAATTACTAATATTCCAATCAACAATAACGCACCTGCAAATAATGTGAAAATCACAAATTTAGCTGCAGAATACTGAGCTCTACCAGAACCCCAGATAGAAATTAAAAAATACATCGGAATTAACTCAGCTTCCCAGAAAATGAAGAAAAGAAGTAAATCTAAAGAAACAAAAACACCTGTGACTACTCCTTGCAGAAAAAGTAATAAGGCAAAATATTCCTTTACTCTTTTAGTGACTCTCCATGAGCCCCAAACTGCAGCCGCTCCTAAAATACCACTCAATAATACAAGTGGAGCACTCAAACCATCTATACCAACAAGATAATTAGCATTAAATCCTTTTATCGGAATCCATCCTTCAACAAAGTCTACTAACTGAATTCCACCTTTTGTTTTGTCGTAAGATAAAAATGCGAAAAAAGTAAGAAGTAACTCTACTGTGACAATTCCAAATGAAAATCTACGTATCAGTTTATCATTCTTCAATACGGCCAGAATGATAATAGAAGCTAATATAGGTAAAAAAATTATTATGCTTATTAATCCGCTCATATTATTTTATATCCCATATATTCCTAATAAATTAATAAATTTCTGAATTGAGTCTTTGGATTAGATTTGTCCAGGCGTCACCAGTATTAAGATTAGTAACGAAAAATACTATCATCAAAAGAGTAAGTGCAACAAAAAACACTAACCCGTAAGACTGTAGATGACCATTTTGAACCTTCGTCAATTGATTTGATAAATAAACAGTAAATTCTGAAATCTTAGCATTCGACTTATCGATTATATTTTCATCTATCCAACTAAAAATAGAACCTACGCCTTTATAGAAAAATTTTGTTACGAAAATATTTTCATATAATTCATCAATATAATACTTATTTATCAATAATCTATAAACAGATTTAATTTTTATATTTAATTTACCTATGAAAACAAGAATGCCAATTATAATTCCTAAAAGAGCTAATATAGTTGATAAAATAGCTACCTCAAAAACAAAATGAAATTCTTTAGGATTATCAAAGAATAAATTATGTTCTAAGAAATGACTAAAAGCATGTTTGCCAACGATTCCTAAATCTAAAAGAGGGTTAACTAAGAATCCTATTACAACAGATAAGAAACCTAAAATTATCATTGGAATCAACATTATCAGAGGGCTTTCATGAGGTGATGATGAGTGAAGATCTCCTTTCTCTTTGTTTAGAGAAGAGTTCTCAGCAGCAATTCCTCCTTTATAAGAACCATGAAAAGTTAACAGTATCACTCTAGTCATATACAAAGCAGTCAAGAAAACACCTATGCTAGCTAAAATAAACAAAACCATAGAAAGGGAACTATTTTGAAGATAAATATTTCCTAAAATCTCATCTTTACTCCAAAACCCTGAAAAAGGGAAAATTCCTATTAGACTTAATGCTCCTAATAAAGTTAACACATAGGTTACAGGCATATGCTTCCTCAATCCTCCCATAAATTTCATATTAAAAGTGCCTGTAGCATGGCTTACAGATCCAGCAGATAAAAATAACAATGCTTTAAACCATGCATGAGTAAATAAATGGAAAAATGCAGCTGCGTAAAAACCAGATCCTAAAGCAAGAACCATATATCCTAACTGACTAATCGTCGAATAAGCAAAGACACGTTTAATATCATCTGAAACTATTCCCATAGTTGCTGCAAAGACAGCAGTAAATCCACCAATGATAGCAATAATCACCATTATTTCAGAAGAAGATTCAAATAGAGGGAATAGTCTTCCTATTAAAAACACTCCTGCAGTAACCATCGTTGCAGAGTGTAGTAATGCAGAAACTGGAGTAGGTCCCTCCATTGCATCTGGTAACCAAGAATGTAGAGGGAATTGAGCAGATTTTCCTACAGCTCCAAGAAATAAAAGAACACACAATATCAATAGCCCTGATCCTTGAAACTCTCCGGATGATACCCCTTTATAGAGAGTAGGAATATCTAAATATTGTTGACCTTTAGAAAATATAAATAAAATACCTACCATTAGCCCAAAATCACCTACTCTAGTCATTAAAAAAGCTTTCTTTGCAGCTATAGCAGCACTACTTCTCTTAAACCAAAATCCTATTAAAAGGTAAGATGAAACACCAACCAATTCCCAAAAAACAAATAAATGAATTAAATTTTTTGATAAAACTAATCCGAGCATAGAAAAAGTAAATAATGCCATAAATGAGAAGTATCTAGAATAACCTTCATCTGAGGCCATATAACCAATTGAATAAATTTGAATCATTAAACTTACTCCGGTTACTACAATAAGCATTATAGAAGTCAGGGGATCTATTAAAAATCCAGTTTTTATGCCTACGTCTCCAATCATTAACCAATCAAATGAGTCTATTAGCTGTGCTCCTTGATCATTAAAGTTTATTAGTGAGACTATTGATAGAACAAAACTCAGAAAAACAGTTCCCACTGTTATAAAACCTGAGATTTTTTCAAACTGTCTGAACAATAAAGAAATAAATATTCCGTTAATCAAAAATCCAGCCAAAGGGATTAAAAGAATCAACCAATATATACTTTCGAACGACATCTATAATTTCCTCAAAATTTCATCTGCTACATGTTCTCTTCCACTAGGCACCAAAATTCTAAATTCACCATATTCAGACCAATCCAAAATATCATTGCCTTCAGGTATGATTTTTGCTGGCAATCCTTCACCCTCCAACAGGTTCTTCCACATTTCAGCAGTTATTAAACTTTTTGTTTTTCTATAATCTATCCACATAACCTTTCAATTCTTTAAATTACTTAAACTAGTTAATTCGATATTTCCTTTAATTTTGTATATTGAAATAATCAAAGCCAAAGCAAGAGCTACTTCTGCAGCACCTATCGCAATTACAAATACTGCCATCATATGACCTGACAAAACATTTAGAGGAGACAAAATATCTGATTCTATTAAAACTTGAGGTGGCCTAAACCTTGAAAATCCAATTACAGCCACAACTACAGCATTAAACATTAATTCCAAACACATCACCACAACTATTGCATTCCTTTTAGTTAAACAACCATATAATCCTACGGTAAATATTATTCCGGAAACTATTAGAATTCCTTCTAAACTCATTATCTCTCCCTCCTCAATAATGCCAAAGCACCTATAAGAGCTGCTAGCAGAATCAATCCAGAAACTTGGAATGAAATAAAATATTCTCTTACTAATAATTCTCCAATCCAAGAAACATTAGATACAACAATTTCACCAAGAGGTTCTTCATAATCTATTGAAGTTTTAGTAATCCAATTCTCAGCCCCAATAGCGAAAGCAATAATAATTAAAAAAATTGCACTCGGAATAATTGAAAAATTTATCAATTTATTAGTCCTATTACTATTAGGAACATCTTTTACTAGCATCACTGCAAATGCTATCAGTACAGAAACTGCGCCTACATAAACTAAAATTTGAATAACTCCAATAAAATCTGCACTTAATAAAAAATAAAGTATTGCTATTGAAACCATTGTAAGCGCTAAAAATACTGCAGATTTAAAAATATTATTTACAGAAATAATCGCTAAACATCCAAAAATTGTAAACAAAGAAACAATCCAGAAAACAACATCAACAATTATTGGAATATCTGCAAATACCATTATCTTTCGTTAACCCACCTTTCAGTTAATTCTTCTTTCGTAGGTTTCTCATGACGACCAATATCATGAAAATCATCCATTTCTTTGTCTCTAGGCTGATAAGAAGATTGCTCAATTTGTGGCCTAAACCAAGTACTAGGTCTTTTATCTGCTGATCTTAATTCATCAACTGCAATTACTAATTCTTCTCTCTTTTCTGTTGCTTTTTCAAAACCACTTCCCATATGTAACGCATCAAATGGGCAAGCTTCTACGCAAATACCACAGAACATACATCTTCCTATATCTATGTCAAAAACATCTATATCATATGATGTTCCTTCCTGTATATTATTTTCTCCGGGGTGAGTTTCAATTTCTATTATTCCCAAAGGACAATATTTTGCACAACTAGCACAACCAGTACAACGATCTTCATACCAATTAAATTCTTGACCTCTAAATCTTGGAAATTGATCTGGGTATTCTTTAATAACTGCTTGTCCAACAATTGACTTTAGTCCATCAATAGGATGACTTTTTAAAAAACTAAACGGATTCTGTTTATAATATTTTGCTGCTTTGAATAAACCAACTCTTTTATCAGGATATTGTACTGTGAAAGTAGGTCCTATTAAATTTTTAAATGTAACCCATAATCCTTTTATTAATCCAAAACCAAACATAATATCACCTACTTTTGCAAAACAATTTTTCTCGAAACACCATCTTTTTGTTCCGGCTTAGGACCTAATAATTTTCCGAATATCCATAAAGAAACAAAGAAAATGATCCAGTTTATTCCTGTCATTATCCATAACTCTAAAATAGTTGGATCAGGCCAAATTAACATTAAAATTGCAACTGCTAATATATTTATTAATGTAAGTTCAAAAAGTGCTTTCCAGGCTAATTCCATGATCTGATCAACTCTTAAACGAGGGAAAGTAGCGCGGAACCAAATAAATACACAAATCATTAAAATCCATTTAATAAGGAACCAAAAATGAGAAGGAATAATTTCTGGTCCTCTCCATCCACCTAAAAACAAACAAACTATTACTGCAGAAGCCGCAATAGTAGCCATAAATTCTCCTAAAAAGAACAATCCAAATTTCATGCTACTATATTCCGTCATATAACCTGCTATCAACTCTGATTCAGCTTCTGTAATATCAAAGGGACTTCTATTTAGTTCTGCGGTTGCTGCAATTAAAAATGTTAAAAATCCTAAGGGTTGAAAAATAGCAAATGGAATTGTCTGTGATTCTATAACTTTAATGATTGACAGTGAACCAGCCATTAAAATCACTCCAACAGCAGCTAAAGCCATAGGAATCTCATAACTTAAAAGCATTGCAACTGCTCTTAGTCCGCCAATAATTCCATACCTATTCCCTGAACCCCAACCTGCCATGAGAACAGATAGAGTATTAGTAGACGTAATAGCCAAAATAAATAAAACTCCTACATTCAAATCAGTAAGAAATGTTGCTTTTCCAAAAGGAATAACTGCAAAAATCATCAATACTGGAATAACCATAAGCACTGGTGCTAAAACGAATACAAATTTATCTGAAAGTCTAGGAGAAATATCTTCTTTAAACATTACTTTTATTGCATCTGCTACAGGTGTAAATATACCCCATGGACCCCATCTATTAGGACCTAATCTTGCTTGGAATCTACCTATAAGTCTTCTTTCTCCCCAAATTAGAGCTAAAACTCCAACAAGTGCTCCATTAATCAAAATTAAAATCAATATTAAAGAGGTGATTAAAAATCCAATAATCGAATATTTTTCACTTATAAAACCAGAACCAAGAATTCTAAATGAATCTACACATTCATTACTAGAAACAAGATGGCAGTAAATAAACTTAAATACCACACTATCCATAACAGTATTCATTATCTATCAACCTCCCCCATATTCACATCTAGTGATCCAAATGTAACAAACAAATCAGCTATCTTATCTCCTAATACCATTTCCCTTAAAAGAGTTAAATTTATGAAAGATGGAGCTCTTACATGACATCTGAAAGGAGATACACCTCCATCACTGACAAGATAAAACCCTAATTCACCTTTGGGGCTCTCAATAGGAACGTAAGAATCCCCTTTGGGAGGTCTTACTAAAAAAGGAACCTCTTTAGGTCTTACGGGACCAGGCTGTATATTTTCTATACATTGTCGAAGGATTTTTAAGCTTTCTCTCATCTCAAATATTCTTACAAGGAAACGATCATGATTATCTCCTATTTCTCCTAAGGGTCGAGAAAAACTAATCTGATCGTAATAATCATAAGGATTTTTATGTCTTAAATCCCAATCAACACCAGAAGCTCTTAATACAGGTCCAGTAATAGAAGCATTTAAACACTCATCCTTTTTTAAAACTCCTACATTTTGTGTTCTTATTAATACAATCTCATTAGTAGAAAGAAGATTTTCAATATCATCAATTCTATGTGGCATTTCATCTAAAAATCTGTTTAATGCTGGCCAAAATTGATCAGGAGCATCCATAAAAACTCCACCTGGCCTTAAATATGAATTAGTTATTCTAGCACCACAAAGCATTTCAAACATTTCAAGAATTTTCTCTCTTTCTCTCAACATATAAAGTAATGGAGTATGCCAAGCACCCAAATCATTTATTAAAAATCCGTTTGCCACAGCATGACTAGCTATTCTCTGAAGTTCAGAAGCAATCATTCTCAACCAGACACCTCTAGGAGAAGGTGTAATGCCTGCCAATTTTTCAACAGACAATATATAAGATTGATTATTTGTCATTGAAGCAACATAATCCATCCGATCAGTCAATGTAACAACTTGAGTATATGTCCTTTCTTCAGCTAATTTTTCTGATCCTCTGTGAAGATATCCAATCACTGGTTCCACATCTATTATCTCTTCACCATCAAAAGTAACCCTCATTCTAAATACTCCGTGAGTACTAGGGTGAATAGGGCCAACATTCATAGTTACAGGTTCTGTTCTTATACTCATCTCAAATAATCCTTTCTCAAAGGATGTCCCGGAAATTCTTCCCATAGCAAAAGTCTTTTCAAGTTGGGATGATTTTCAAATGTAATTCCCATAAGATCCCATACTTCTCTCTCTTGTAAATCTGCACCCTTCCAAATGCTGACAACACTTGAAACTTTTGGTTCCTTTCTACCTTCTCCACAAATTAGTTTAATTACCAGTGAATGGTTATGAACTGTAGAAGTAAGATGATAAACCATCTCAAAACGATCTATATAATCAACGGCTGTTAATGAACTGAGAAGATCAAACTGACAATTTTCTTTATTTTTCAATTCATTAAAAATTTTTAATGCACTTTCAGATTTTATATGAACACTATCATTATTAGTTGATACAACAGATTCAGGTTCCAAATCATCGATTAATTCTCTAATCATTTCTCCTGAAAAAACTTTAGTCATTTTGACCCGCAGCCGAACCCATAATACTGTATTTCTTAATTTTTTCATGTAACTGCATTACGCCGTATAAAAGAGCATCAGGTCTGGGAGGACAACCTGGAACATATATATCTACAGGTACAATATGGTTCACACCAGGGACCACAGCATAAGATTCAAAATACGGGCCTCCACTAGTAGCACATACCCCCATTGAAATTATCCATTTAGGATCGCTCATCTGGTCATACATTGTTCTAATTGCTGGTGCCATTTTCCAAGTTACGGTGCCTGCAACTATCATTAAGTCTGCTTGTCTGGGAGTAGCAGAAAAACGTTCTGCTCCAAAACGAGCCAAATCAAATCTGGAAGCTGCAGAAGCAATCATTTCAAAAGCACAACAAGCTAATCCAAACTGAGCAGGAAAAATGGAAGATTTCCTAGCCCAATTTAATAGAAAATCAACAGATGTTACAAAAGCTGATTTTTTAATATCATCAGTTTCTGACAAATCTTTAACTGGAATAGGACTCTTATGAGTTGCTTTCATTGAATTTATCTGAAGACCTTCTTCTATATCAAGTTCTTCAGTTGATTGGTATAGAGGAATACCATTAATTACGTTTTCAGAAGGATTATTCATTGCCATTGTAGATCTCCTTTTTTCCAAGCATAAACATATCCTATAGTTACAATAAAAAGAAATAATATCATCGCCAACAATATACTTACCCCAAATTGTTTACTTAAGACACCGTATTTTACAGCCCAAGGAAATAAAAATACTGTTTCAATATCAAATACTACAAATAACAATGCATAGTAATAGTACCTTAGGTTATATCCCTGCCACCTAACAGAATCAACTCTCATTCCACATTCATACATTCCTTCTTTTATTTCAGAAGGATTGTGAGGTCTTACTTTAATATTTTGAGCCAATTTAGATAGCAGCAACATTCCTACCGGAACCAAAGTAGCTGTAATTAAAAATAACCCTAGAATTCCATATTGATCAAAATAATTATCTAACATCACATTAAAATTTTAATTTAATTATAATTTTAAGCAAAACATTCTCTAGAAACAATGATTTCTTAGTTTTTGATTTACTTTAAAATACTACAACCCCTCTACCATCTTCTCCTTTCTCAATAGCTTTAAACCCTTCATTAATTTGATCCAAAGAATATGTTTCTCGTACGAGACTATCAACATCAATTTTTTGGGAAATATATAAATCCACGATTGTCTTAAAAGTCTCATGAGGAGTTTTTGACCCATAAAAAGCTGCATGCAATTTCTTTTCTCCACGTATCATATCTACCATATCGACTCCAACTTTTTCTCCAAAAGGAGCAACACCAACTATTACTCCAGTTCCACCCATCTTGATTGAACTCATAACTTGTTCCATAACTTTACTGCTTCCAAAACTATCGAATGCATAATCTACTCCACCTTTAGATATTTCTATAATTGACTCAACAGCATCTTCACTTTTTGCATTAATTACATGCGTAGCTCCAAATTTGTAAGCAAATTCTAGTTTGTGATCATGTACATCTACAGCAATAATTTGAGTTGCATTTAATAATTTTGCGCCTTGAATAATGTTTAACCCTACTCCACCACAACCAAAAACAGCCATAGTAGAACCTATTTTCACTCCAGGGATATTAATTACTCCACCTATTCCAGTAGCAACACAACAACCCATCAAAGCTCCCACTTCTGAAGGTACTTGTTCTGGAATTTTAAAACATGACTGCTCAGAAACAACTTCCATTTCTGCAAAAGATCCTAATTTATGCATTTGATGAATTTCTCTTCCAGAATTGTCTTTTAATCTTAAAGTGCCATCATAATGTTTATTAGTGTCATTTCTATGAGTTGTACATAAATGACCTATTCCAGAACGACAATTAAAACAAAAACCACAACTAGGTATAAAACTGAAGATACATCTGTCCCCTACTTTCCAATTAGAAACCCCAGGTCCCAACTTTTCTATAGTTCCTGATGCCTCATGACCTAATACAATAGGAGTTGGATAAGGAAGAACTCCCTCTATAACGTGATGATCACTAGCACAAAGACCTGTTGCATCCATTTTAACCAAAACTTCTCCTGACTTGGGATCTTCTATGGTTAGATCAACAATTTCTAATGGTACTGAGGCCTCATACATTACTGCTGCTTTCATTTAAATCTCCCTAAATCAATATGACAAATATTTATTTATATTAGATAATAATTTGTAAACAAATTAATTGCTATTTTTTCTATGTTAAGAAAGAACTTACCAAAAACATTACTAAGAGAAGTATCAAGAGATGACGTAAAACGAGTCATGGATTGGCTAAAAGACGACGAAGTATCCGAGTCTTGGTACGGAAGATACAGTTACGGTGATCCTGCTCATCTAGGATATGATCCCCAAAATATGATTGATGCTTCAGAAGAAGAATGGGAAAGAACATTCAATGATCCAAATCATGAACCTCATAGAACAATTCTTTCAATAACAAAATCTGATGAAGAACACGTTGGTGAAATACAATTATCAATAGATGAGGCATTAGGAGATGCTCAACTTTCAATTCTAATTGGCAGAAAAGACCTATGGCATAAAGGATATGGAAGTTCTGTATTGCTAATGATCATGGAATACGTATTTGAAAAATTAAAATTGTATAGAATTTGGGTAGATATCCCAGAATATAATCAAGCAGCTAGAACTTTATTTGACCATGCAGGATTCAAACATGAAGGAACTCTAAGGAAAAGCAGACCTCATGAGGGGGCAAGGTTTAACTCTGTAATAATGGGAATCCTTTCTCAAGAATTCAACTCTATATATGAATCAGGAATTTCCAAATATTTTAATTAATTATTAAAAAACGGAACTAGTTTGTCCAAATACTTAAACCCTGAACCTGTAACTAGCAATAAAACTTTGTTCTTTTCATTTATTTGACCTAATTCAATGAGCTTAAGCAAACCTGCCACAGTTGCTCCTCCTTCTGGAGCTGCAAAGATACCTTCATTCTCAGATAAATCTTTTACTCCTCTTACCATTTCCTGATCAGAAACTTTTAATCCCGTACCACCACTCTCTCTTAAGGATCTGATTACTAGATAATCCCCTATTGCTGCTGGGACTTTCATCCCAGAAGCAATAGAATGAGCATTTTCAAATGGTTCAGCGAAATCTTCTCCATTTAAAAATGCATCAACTATAGGACTGCAACCTTCAGACTGAACACAAATCATTTTAGGCATGGGACCATTAATCCATCCCAACTTTTTCAATTCATGAAAAGCTTTCCAAATTCCTACTATTCCAGTTCCTCCTCCAGTTGGATAAATTATAAATTCAGGTAAATCCCATTTGAGTTGTTCAGCTATCTCAAAACCCATAGTCTTTTTCCCTTCCACTCTATAGGGTTCTTTAAGTGTAGATACATCAAAAGCTCCTTTTGAAGCTACCAATTCTTGAGAAAATTTACCTGCATCTGTGATGTATCCGTCTACAAGTTCTACTTTTGCCCCATAAGCAATTGTTTCAACCTTGTTAGCTAATGGAGTGTCTTTAGGCATAAAAACATAAGTTTCTAATTTAGCTAAAGCTCCATAAGCAGCCATAGCGCCTCCAGCATTTCCAGCTGAAGGAATAGTAATACTTTTCACTCCCAGTTCTTTTGCTTTAGAGACAGCAGAAGATAAACCTCTAGCTTTAAATGAACCTGTTGGATTCATAGTTTCATCTTTTATAAGTAGATTCTTTAAACCTAATTTTTCACCTAAATTAGATGCTCTGATTAATGGAGTAAAACCTTCTCCTAAAGATACAATATTTGATTCAGAAATTACTGGCATCAATTCTTTATATCTCCACATGTTAGGAGATCTTTTAGAAAAAACATCTCGATTAATTTCTTTTTTGATTAAATCAAGATCATATCTTGGGAAAAGAACTTTTCCGCATTCAGGGTTTCTACATAAATTGATGAGTTGATCATGAGGATATTTTGCATCACAATAAGTGCATTCCAATATGCTAAGATAACTCTTCATGAATTTCCTCTAGAATTAAAAGATTATTTTTTTTTGGCTAATTCCTTTATGAAATTATTCACTACGTTACTAGAAAAATCCACCAGTTCTATATTTTGAGACAACTCTTTTTTCAGAGAAGTAGATTCAAGGCCTGGCATTCCACAGGGGACAATATGATCAAACTGTGATAGGTCATTAGAAATATTAGCTGAAAATCCATGCATTGTTACACCTTTAGAAATTCTTACTCCAATAGCTGCAATTTTTTTTGGATTATCAGAATTTTTTCTTTGCACCCATACTCCAGTTTTACCTTTAAGTGTAATAGTCTCCAAGCCATATTCAGCAAAAGAGAGAACTAAAACTTTTTCGAGCAATCTTACATAACTGATAGGAGTAAGATCTCGATCCTTGATTTTTATAAAGAAATATCCAATAAGTTGACCTGGCCCATGAAATGTTGTTTCTCCACCCCTGTTAGAGTGAATCACCTCAATACTTGATTCTGTTAATTTTTGGAAGTCAGAAATTATGTCTTTTTCTGAGCCTGTTCTACCGATTGTGATAATCGGAAGGTGTTCTAAAAACATTATTGAGTCTTTAATTTGATCAGAAACTCTATGAGAATGATTTTTTTTCTGAATTTTTAATGATTTGGAATAACTTTGCATTCCCCACCACTTATAAGCTATTTCAGAGTTTATTGATTTAATCATAAAAGTATTAAATATCAGGTTGAGTTTATTTTTTCTATTAAATGCAATTTTGTTTTACTAAACAATACAATTGTTGCATAATTTGTTGACTTAGAGATATAACCAACTTTTTATAATGACAATTTTTAATTTTAAGTTAAATATAAAACAAACAATCTCTCTATTAATCATAAGTTTAGTTTTTTGGAGTTTTTCTATGGCTTGCGCAAAACAAACCGGACCACCCACTGGAGACTTAGACACATCTAAAGACTACAGTGCAGTCTTATATACTGAAAATGGAAATATCACTATAGATCTCTTTGAAGATAAAGTTCCACTTACAGTTGAAAATTTTATTAATCTCTCAAATGCAGGCTTTTACAATAATGTAGGGTTTCATAGAATTATACCAGGATTTATGGCACAAACTGGAGATCCTACAGGTACTGGAACAGGTGGTCCTGGATACACATTTGAAGACGAATTTCACCCAGAACTTCTCCATAAAGGTGAAGGGATAGTATCAATGGCAAATAGAGGCCCTAACACTAACGGAAGTCAGTTTTTCATAACTTATGTGTCTACTCCTCATTTAGACGGAAAACATTCTATATTTGGCAAGGTAACGTCAGGAATGCAAATTGTTAATCTGTTAGCTCCTCGTGATCCGAGAAATCAAGCAGCTCCTCTTTATAAAATAGATAAAATTGAGATTATTAAGAAATAATCATTTCAGACTGTTTTACTAGCCCAAGATTCAGAAGTTTCAGTAACTGTAGGAGAGAAATAGTATAATTTCCCACCCATTCCTATTGAGGTATCTTCAGTTAGTAAATTCTTAATCATTGCTGGTTTACCGTTGATCCTAAGACCCAAAGAAGATGTCTCAGAATTGAAAATTAAATATGTAGAATTATCAGTAGAAAATACAAATTTAATATTTTCTATTGCTAATCCTTCCATTTCATTGGAAAAAATAATATTCGGATAAATAAGTTTTCTCCAAATTTTTCTTTTAATATTTGAAAAATCTACAATTAACTCACCTTTACTGTCTATCAAAACACCTCTAGGGTCAGGTTGTCTAAATCTCCAAAATCCATAAGCTCCAATAGATACAATAGTCATAGAAATTATTACCCATGAAATATACTTGGAATACTGAACTGGTTGAACTGGTTTTTCTAAAATTTGCACCTCAAAACTCAATGGAAGTTTTGATGTATCAAATGTGTAATTCCTACCTAAATAATCTTCAGATAAACTAACCTGAAGTTCAAAGTCTCCAGATTTTTTAGGAAATGCTTGAATTAAAAACTCCCAAGCTTTTTGATCATCTATATTCCTTACAGGAGAAATTTTCACTTCAACATTTTCTCCAGAATCATCTTTAAGAATCACATTAAAATTTTCTGATTTTGTTAAAAATGGATAACCATCTTTAGTTATATTAATTGCTGCGATTTCTACAGAGTCGTCAGCAAAAAGTTCAAATTTCCCTTTTGTCTGAATTTCTACAACAGGATAATATTCAGTCTTGAATGAATCTGATACGACCAAAATAGTACCTATATCAGTCCAATTGAGATTAAGATCTACATTATTTATTCCCTGAACTTTTCTGGTATCAATTATTCCTGAAAAAATACCATCATTTGCTTTATCATCAGTTAACAGACCATCATCTTTTAGTTGAAATACTTCTGATGCATTATCTGACCAAGTAACTACTGCATCAATCCAAGAACCATTAAGACCAGTAACCTGATCTTTTATTTTTAATTCTGCAGAAATTCTATACTCTTCTCCAACTGGAATAGGAGGCTCGTTTAATAAATTTAAACTTAAAAAATGCTCTACTTTTGTGAATACTGATATTCTTGAATTATCTTCTGATAAAGTTTCAAGCATCCAATTACCAGGTTCTGGATTCTCTATTGAAATCATTACCAGGTTAGGAGTTTCAATAACATTAACATTTTGATTATTCGAATTAACCTTTTGCCCTAAAGGATCGAAGACTTCACCAATCATTTGATTCTTTTCTCTAAGTATATTTACTTTGAAAAATGATGAAGATGGAGGAATTGCCACAGAAGTAAAAGATTTAGTATTAGGCTTTCCGTAATTGTCTAATTGTTTTTCCATTGAAACAAATGTAATTTCATTTAGAAGTTCAGAAAAATGTTCCAATGAAATTACATCAAAAAAATTACCTGCAGCTGAATCTGCAACCTGACTCATTAGTTCTCTTGAGTATTCTGATGCAGTTGGAAGACTGATGACTTTCATTACCCATTGATTATTTGAAAATGGTTCAAGTAAGGGAGATATGTCAGAAATATCTTTTTTATTGTCAGAACCATCAAATCCTGTAGTAAACCAAAAAATCTCAGTACCTGAAGAAATTTCATTTGTAGATAAAAAAGAAATCAAATCACCTATTAGATTGTATCCATCATAAACTGAATTATTTCCTGAGTTAGAGTATAAAGCTAAATTGTTTTTCAATTGGGGTAAATCAGATTCAGAAAAATTCCTCGGTAATCTGTTACTTAAATCACCACTGCCAAGAAAAACCTTTGTTTCACCAGAAGAGGAACTTATCAAAGCGGTGAGCAATGATACCGTCATATCAACATCTTCATCATGTTTAAGTGAATGATCATCAATAACTACAATTCTTTGAGTAGGTTCATCAGCATTTAATTCATTTACAGCAAAAACTGAAAAAACAATTGAAAAAATTAATATAAATAATAAATTTTTCTTTATAACTCTCATGATCCTGAATTCGTTTTAATACCATTAATAGCATTTGATAATATCAAATGGTGTTTTATTGTTTCTAGTAGAATTTGTTTCGAAAAAATGCGTTTTTCAAATATAATCCAAATAGTTAGTAAAAGATTAAGATGAAACTATCAGATATTAGAACTCATACTTATGAAGTAGATATGCCCAGAAAAATGGGTGATGCAAACTCTCCGCGTGGAAGAAAAAGATCCTCTAATGTAATCCTAGAACTTATTACTGACGAAGGTTTGACTGGAATTTCTACAACTGGTTTTTCAACTATCCCATTCATAAAAAGTATGTTCAACACAGTTTTAATCAATGAAGATCCTGTACAGGTAAGAGGTCTTTGGAAAAGAATGATAGAAATTGCTTTTAAGGGTGGCCATTACGGAGTGGTTAATGATGCCATATCCGCTTTGGATATAGCTTTATGGGATCTAAAGGCAAAAATCAACAATGAACCTTTA
>Ga0187827_10000524_pt1 | contig 59962 bp, 55 predicted proteins | sample ETNtaG_39_FD_167969 | JGI IMG/M metagenome (GOLD analysis project Ga0187827, IMG submission 167969) | Marine microbial and viral communities from oxygen minimum zone, Eastern Pacific Ocean - ETNP2014_SV_150_PacBio MetaG (Illumina Assembly) | ecosystem: Environmental > Aquatic > Marine > Hypoxic...
CCGCCGACCTCACAGCGCATTGGGATATCGGCCACCCGCACCGGTGGTCATTAAACCGACGTTAACAGCCACATCCTAACTCTGGATGTGGATACATTGGTGGGGCAGGTCAATGCCCCCAGAAGACTGAAGCTTTGATTGCCGCCAATGTCATCAATCGGATGACAGTGCTTGGCATGCCAGAATCAGAGAAGATTGTGGCGTTACACTGAGAATTAGAGGGGAAAAGTCCCCCCGCGAATGTGCAAACGGCGGTCATTCAGCGCTCTCTCCAATATGATCCAGCAGGGCCATCATGACAACGGGCATGAGATCGGCCCGGCTAACTAGGCCCACAAGCTTCCCAGCGTCGTGGATGAGCACCCGGCGGAAGTCATATGTCATGAGGCAGTCGACGACGTCGACCAGTGGCGCATCGACGGAAAAGGTCGTCGGGTCGCGCGTCATCAGAGAGCCCACAGTGGTGCAGTCTGTCTCGTAGAATGCCTTGAGCACATCCTTCTCACTCAGGATACCCAGGATCGAGTTGTCGCCGCTGACGACTGGCAGGCCGCTGAAGTGGTTCTTGATCAGTAACCCCACTGCTGCCTGGATGGAGTAATCCGGCCCAACCGTGATCGGGTTGGGCTGCATAACCGCTCGAATCGTCGACATGCAGACACCCGGGTTAAGAATCGGAACCCACTGCGCCTTGAGCGCTCGAAAACTGCTGACACTCGCCCGTGACGCTCAAATAACGCGCCATCCACCCTAAACGGACATCGATGTCCGTTTAGGGTCAAGGTAGGAATTGCAGGATACCCGAGTCAAGGTTTGCATAGGGGCTCCCCACTTTGCCATATGGATCCTTTGAATGCCCGTCAAAGGATAATAGGTTCTTCAGTATCCTGTTTAGAAGCAGCCGAACATACGACGTAGAACCTAGCAAACCTGGCCATTCTGACACCGCCGGGCTCCTGTGAACATGGTCAAGCCAGAGGCCCGGTAGGGCCACGTCGCCGATCACCGTGCCGCGCTCGATCCGCCGATAGCTTCGCTCGTAAGCTGGCACGATGTGGCCCTACCAAGCGAAACAGACAGGTCTCATTCATGGCTCATTCGCCTGTATCTGGGAGCTCCGGAGACACTGACTCCAGAGTGGAAATGAACGCCGCCATGTTTCTGACTGCCGCATCGTCTATCAGCGTCATCGACATCGCACGCATAACCACACCCACGCTGTCTTCAGGATTTGATCCCCGAATTCCCTCTCGGAAGTTCGTCAGTTGTTGCACCACGTACCAGTCGTGCTGTCCGACCAGCCGAGGCGCGTCGAACGCCACGAGCCCCTCGCCATTGGCACCATGGCAGGGAGCGCACACCGGATAAAAGGCTCCCCCAGTCGCGGCATCGCCGGTGATCGTGGGCTTTGGCCTCGGTGGCGCGAGTGAGGACACATAGGCGGCGACATCCGCAATGGCCTGGTCACTGGTCAGGGTCATGGACATGGGGCGCATCTGTGCTCCATATACATCCTTAGGGTGGGTTCCCCGTATTCCCGACTTGAAATACTGCAGTTGTCTCTCGACGTACCAATTCTCCTGTCCCCCGATCGTCGGTGAGTGGATCGCCGGATTCCCCTCGCCATTCTCGCCATGGCAGGCGAGACAGATCACGTAGAGCGTTTTGCCATCCGCAGCATTTCCCGTGGCGCTAGCCCTCGCGATACCAAGACTCAAAGTGAGTGTAAGTCCCGCGAGTATCAGCCTTCTCATCAAGTATTTCTCCGTGTGCCATGGCCCTCAAGGGGCAAGTTGTACTATATTGCCCTTGATAAAAGGATATTAAGACCTTTTTATCAAGAGCAACAGCTCAACGACCCGCCTCGGTCAGGGGATCCGACTGGTGCAGAGATCAACGTTTCACCCCGCCACTACCGAGAGCCTGCCCGTTCGCGTGATAGGTCCACCTTGCCACGAGTAGTGGCCGAACATCGGAGTCGTCGGATGAAGAACATATCCATCCTCAAGGGAGTTCCCCGGATCGCCGGGTTGATCTTGGTTGTCCTCGCCTTCGTGTGGGAACATGGCACCGTCGAGGTCGCGTGGGCCGTCGAGCAAGACGCATCGGCGACGGAGATAGTTGCCGAGATGGAAGCGAAAGCGGCGGCGGGGTTGTCCTTCAGCAACGCAACCGGTGCTGCTCGCGGGCAGGCCATCTACGTGCAAATCTGCGCGGCGTGTCACGGGGATCAGGCCCAGGGAATTCGCACGCTCAACTCGCCGGCGCTTCATCAGCAGGAGCACTGGTACATCGTCTTGCAGCTCGAGAAGTTCCGCGACGGTATTCGCGGAGCAACCGCCAATGATGGGACGGGTGGGCAGATGGCCCCAATGGCCAAGATTCTCCCCGATGCGCAGGCCCTCGTCGACGTTGCGGACTTCATCACCGGGATCGATGGCCCTCCCGTCGTACATGAGATCCGAGGGGCCGACATCGAGGCGGGCAAACAACACTACAACACCATTTGCGTTGCCTGTCACGCCCCCGGTGGCGGCGGCATGTTGGCACTGAAATCTCCCGCCCTGGTCGGTCAGAGCGACTGGTACATGGCAGCTCAACTGAAGAAGTTCAAGAGCGGCGCTCGGGGAAGTGATCCACGGGACACGGGGGGCGCCCAGATGAGGCCCATGTCGGCCACCCTCGTCGACGACATAGCCATCAACAACATCGTCGCCTACATCGCGACGTTGGCCCCGCCAACGAGCGGACTGGCGGCCGCCGAGCCGGAGCCTGTGCCCGAGGCTACCGCCGCACAGATCGCTTCGGGGGCGGACCTGTTCCAAGGCGTGGCACGCCTCGAGAACGGCGGCCCCCCCTGCAACTCCTGCCACGACGTCCAGAACGACGCCGTCATCGGTGGCGGCGTGCTGGCCATCGAGCTTACCGAAGTGTTCGGCCGCCTTGGGGGAGCCGGTGTGCGGGCGATCCTGGGCGCGCCGCCTTTCCCGGTGATGCAGCAAGCATACAAGGATCAGCCTCTCACCGACGCGGAGGTGACTTCCCTTATCGGGTTTCTGCAGCAAGCCGACCGTGACAAACAACTCCACCAGCCTCGGGACTACGGCATCAAGCTGTTCGGTAGCGGCCTCGTGGGGGTCGTCGTCCTGCTGCTCGCACACTCGATGATCTGGAGAGGGCGCCGGAAGAGTTCAGTCAATCAGCTCATCTACGACCGACAGATCAACGCCGCCAACTAACAGAGGAACTGGGATCATCATGGGTTGGATCAAAGACATCGTTTCTCCCCAGACCAGGCAGTGGGAGGAGTTCTACCGGAACCGATTCCAGCACGATCGCATCGTGCGCAGCACCCATGGGGTGAATTGCACCGGTGGGTGTTCGTGGCAGATCCATGTGAAGGACGGGATCGTCACGTGGGAGACTCAGCAGCTCGACTATCCGTTGCTCGACGACAGCCTGCCGCCCTACGAACCGCGCGGCTGCCAACGCGGTATCTCGTACTCTTGGTATCTCTACAGCCCGCTACGCATCAAGTACCCGCTGGTCCGCGGGGCCCTGCTGGACGCCTACCGCGAGAAGAAACGTGAGACCGGCGATCCCATGAAGGCCTGGCAGGCTCTGCAGGACGATGAGAAGGCTCGCCGTGGCTACCAGACAGCTCGCGGCAAGGGTGGATTCCGGCGTACCGACTGGGACGAGGTGCTGGAGATGATGGCCGTGGCCAACATTCACACGGCCAAGAAATACGGTCCGGACCGAGTCATCGGGTTTTCGCCCATACCCGCCATGTCCATGTTGAGCTACGGGGCCGGCGGGCGCTTCCTGCAGTTGTTCGGTGGCGTCAACCTGAGCTTCTACGACTGGTACTGCGATCTTCCCACGGCATTTCCCGAGATCTGGGGCGAACAGACGGACGTGTGCGAAAGCGCCGACTGGTTCAATTCCAAGATGATCGCGGACATGGGCGCGTGTCTCAACATGACCCGTACCCCGGACTGCCACTTCTTTGCCGAGTCTCGACACAATGGCACCAAGGCCGTGGTCTTCGCACCCGATTTCAGCCAGGTCTGCAAGTACGCAGACCAGTGGGTGCCCCTGCACGCAGGCTCGGACGGTGCCTTCTGGATGGCGACGACGCACGTCATCCTGAAAGAGTTCCACTACGAGAAGCAGACGCCCTATTTCCTCGACTACTGCAAGAAATATACAGACAGCCCCTACCTGGTTAGGCTTGAGCCCGATGGCGAGAACTACAAGCCGGGCCAGCTGCTCCGCAGCGGAGAGCTTTCCGAGTTCACCGACGTGACGAACAACGAGTGGAAGTTCGTCAACATCGACGCGGACACGGGCAAGTTCGTGGTGCCCAAGGGCTCGTCCGGATTCCGCTGGGACGAGAAGCCCGGCAACTGGAACATGCTGCACGAGAATGGCGTCGACGATTCGCCCTACGATCCGGTACTCACCCTCTTGGGTCGCAGTGACGAAGTGGCTATGACCGAGTTCACCGAATTCGGGTTGGACAACCACGTGCACCGAGGCGTGCCCGCGATGACGGTCCAAACCACCGACGGCCCGGTGAAGGTGACCACCGTCTACGACCTGATCATGGCCCAGTACGGTGTGGGACGCGATTTACCGGGTGCCTACCCGGCCGATTACACCGATACCGACGCCGCCTACACACCGGCCTGGCAGGAGATCTTCACCGGTGTCGATTCCAAGACCGTATTGCAGTTTGCCCGGGAGTGGGCGGCCACCGCCGAGACGACCGAGGGCAAGTGCATGATCATCATCGGTGCCGGCATCAACCACTGGTACCACGCGAATCTGATGTACCGGGCCGGCGCCATGGCGTTGATGCTCTCCGGCTGCGTGGGCAAGAACGGTGGCGGTCTCAACCACTACGTGGGCCAGGAAAAGCTGGCCCCCATGGAATCCTGGAGCACAATCGCCTTCGGCCAGGACCACCAGGCGGGATCGCGGCTCCAGCAAGCGCCGCTGTGGCACTACATCAACACGTGTCAGTACCGCTACGATGGTCAGTTCAGTCACTACAACACGGTACCCGACAATGAATGGACACGAAAGCACACGGCCGACACCATTTTCAAGTCGGTGCGCTGTGGCTGGATGCCCTTCTATCCGCAGTTCAACGAGAACACGCTGGAGCTGGCCAAGGAGGCCATCGCTGCCGGTGCCACCGACGACGACGCCATCATCGAGCACGTGCTGAACAGGCTCAAGTCCAAGGAACTTGGCTACGCGGTGGCCGATCCCGAGGCCGAGGAGAACTTCCCACGTGTCTGGTACATCTGGCGCGGCAATGCCATCATGGGCTCGATGAAGGGGCATGAGTATTGCCTCAAGCATTATCTGGGCACCCACAGCAACGCCATCGGAGAGGATTCGCCGGAACACACGGAGGAAGTGAAGTGGCACGACAAGGCACCCATCGGCAAGATGGACCTCATCGTCGATCTCAACTTTCGCATGGACTCCTCGGCCCTCTATTCCGACATCGTTCTGCCAGCGGCCAGTTGGTACGAGAAGGCCGATCTCAATTCAACGGATCTGCACTCCTTCATTCATCCGCTGTCAGCGGCCATCGCTCCGGTATGGGAATCGAAGACCGACTGGGAGATCTTCAAGAACCTCGCCCGAGTCACCTCCGAGATCGCCAAGGAGTACATGCCGGAACCACAAAAAGACATCGTGTGCGCGCCTCTTGGCCACGATTCCGCCGCCGAGATCTCGCAGCCCCGAGTCAAGGATTGGTACCTGGGTGAGTGCGAGGCCATTCCAGGCGAGACGATGCACAAGATCTCCGTCGTCGATCGTGACTACACCAAGTTGTACGAGAAGTTCATCACGCTGGGTGATCGCATCCGTACCTCCGGTGTGGGCGCTCACGGTAACCATTTTGATGTAGCGGACGAGTACGATGAGATGATCTCGTCCAACCACTTCCCGACCCGTGAGTTCGAGGGCAAGAAGCTCCCATCTCTCCAAGAGGATGAGATGGCCGCCAACGCGGTGTTGCACCTGTCGAGCTTGACCAATGGCAAGCTCACGGTTCGGGCCTACGAAAACATGTCGACCAAGACCGGGCTGGACTTGGTGAAGTACGGTAAGGGCTCCGAAGACGTGCGCATAACGTACGCCGACCTGCAGGCCCAGCCGCGCCGCTACAACACATCGCCCCTGTGGTCGGGCCTGATGAACGATGGGCGGGCCTACTGCGCCTACACCTATAACGTCGATGCCATGGTCCCCTGGCGAACGCTGACGGGGCGCCAGCACTTCTACCTCGATCACGAGATGTATCTGGCCTACGGCGAGAATCTGCCCACATACAAACCGTCACCCAAGCCGGAAGCCTACGGCGACCTGCGCAAGACCCTGGAGGGTGGCGACGCGCGCATCCTGAACTGCCTGACGCCTCATGGAAAGTGGCACATCCACTCCACTTATATGGAGAACCACCGGATGCTCACGTTGTCACGGGGTTGCGAGCCGTGTTGGATGAGCGAAACCGACGCCGAAGCCCTGGGCATCCAGGACAACGACTGGGTCGAGGTCTACAACGACCACGGCGTGTACTGCACTCGCGCCGCGGTGAGCGCACGGATTCCCAGGGGCGTATGCATTGTCTATCACGTGCCCGAACGCACCGTGGGCATCCCCAAGTCCCAAGTGCGTGGCAACAAACGGGCTGGCGGCCACAACAGCTTCACGCGCATTCATCTGAAACCGAACTACCTGAGTGGCGGTTACGGGCAGTTCTCCTACCACTTCAACTACTGGGGGCCCATTGCCCCGCAGCGCGACACGCACGTCATCGTGAAGCGCATGGACAAGCTGGTCTGGTAATGCGCACAAGCGCCAGAAAGGGTCTGACCTGACATGGACATTCGCTCGCAAATCTCGATGGTGTTCCATCTCGATAAGTGCATCGGCTGCCACACGTGTTCCATCGCCTGCAAAAACATCTGGACCGATCGCAAGGGCGCAGAATACATGTGGTGGAACAACGTCGAGACCAAGCCCGGCACCGGCTACCCCGGCAAGTGGGAGAATCAGGACATCTACGAAGGCGGTTGGAAGAAGAACGGTTCCGGCGCCGAGCTTCGGGGGGCCGGCAAGAAGAAGGGATTGGGGGGAATCTTCCATAACCCCAAACTACCCGTCATCGACGACTACTATGAGCCCTACACCTACAAGTATCTGGATCTGATCGAGTCACCACCCGGTGACGATCAGCCCACGGCGCGGCCGGTCTCCATGATCACGGGTGAGCCCATGGACATCAAGATGGGACCCAACTGGGACGACGATCTCGGCGGTTCGCCCGACTATGCCCGCAATGATCCTAACCTCGTCAAGCTCTCGCCGGAGATGCAGGCGGCGATGTTCGAGCTGGAGCGCCTGGCCTTCTTCTACCTGCCGCGTATCTGCAACCACTGTCTGAATCCGGCCTGCGTGGCATCCTGTCCATCGGGTGCTATCTACAAGCGTGGCGAGGACGGCGTGGTGTTGATCGACCAGACCGTCTGTCGTGCCTGGCGCATGTGCGTTACGGCGTGCCCCTACAAGAAGACCTACTACAACTGGAGCGCGGGGAAATCGGAGAAATGCATTCTGTGCTACCCGCGCATCGAGGCCGGCCTTGCGCCGGCGTGCATGCATTCCTGCGTGGGGCGCATCCGTTACCTGGGTGTCCTGCTCTACGACGCCGACCAGATTGAGGCAGTCGCCGGAGCCGAAGACTCTGAGCTCGTGGACCGGCACCTGGACATGATCAAGGACCCATTCGATCCCGACGTCATCGCCTCGGCCCGGGAGAACGGTATCGCTGATTCCACCATTCACGCCGCCCAGCAGTCCCCTATCTACAAGTTCGTGAAGGAGTGGGGGCTGGCTCTGCCCCTGCATCCCGAGTTCCGCACCCTGCCCATGTTGTTCTACGTCCCGCCGATGCTGCCCGTGATGGCCTCGATTAAGGAAAGAAGCAACGACGAACAGGCGGCCAAGATGCACGACATGGCCAAGTACTGGCCGGACGGGTGGCTCTATGATACAAGCACGGAAGAGCTGTGGGGCACGATTGATGAGGCGCGCTTCCCATTGGAGTACATGGCGAATCTGTTCAGCAATGGAGACACTGCGAAGGTCAAGGAACGGATCAAGAAGCTCATGGCCGTGCGGGTGCATCGTCGCCACGTGACCGTGGGCGACATCACGGCCGACAAACGTGACCAGACGCTGAGTGATGTCAGTCTGAGTCCAGACGAGGCCGATGCCATCTACTACCTGACGTCGCTGGCCAAGTTCAACGACCGCTTTGTCATACCTGCCGCCCACCGCGAGCAGGCCATCGAAATGATGGAGTTCACGGGTGACGTGAAGGGGAATACGGGCTTCGGCTTCAAGAACGAGACAGCCCAGAGGGGGAGTTGACCATGTTGGACTGTAGTCACTACGCGGTCTTGGCCACTGTCTTCCTGCATCCCGCCAGTGAGTTCCCGCGTCGCGTCAGGGCGGTAGAAGACCATCTGAAGGCCGACTACCCGGCCGCGGCCGAGCGGCTGGGAGCCTTCATCGATCTGTTGCCCGGCGATGGTGATGTCTTGTCTGATGAAGAGCGGGACTCCGTTCAGGAGCTCTTCACTCGCTCCTTCGAGGTCCAGGCCATCACGACCCTGGATGTGGGCTACGTCATGTTCGGCGACGACTATAAACGGGCTGAGCTCATGGTCAACCTGAACCGCGAGCACCGCGAGGCAGGCACCGAGTGTGGCACGGAATTGCCCGACCATCTACCGAACGTGCTGCAGCTGTTGGCCGTCTGGAAGGACCCCGCCCTCGTCATGGAGTTCGTGCAGGAGATCCTGCACCCGGCGTTGGTCCGGATGATCGAAGAGTTCGATGACAAGCGCATCGAACAGCGCAACGTGCTCTACAGGAAGCACTACAAGACACTCATCGACTGGGACCCGGAACGGTCCACCATGTACCGCGAGGCCTTGTCGGCCTTGCTCCTCGTGATCGAAAGCGACTTCACGCTCGTCGAAGGCGAGCCGCTCCCCGAGACCAGCCAATTCTTGAGTTCGATCGGACGCGAGATGGACATCGAAGAGCGGGGTGAGGGGCAGCGGCCCACCATGCCCGATCCCATTGGCCCGACGGGCTGCACACAACCCCAGGTCCAGCTTTCCGAATGGAGGAATCCTTGAACGCGCTCAATACCTTCATGTTCGTCGTGTTCCCCTATGTGGCCATCGTCGTTTGTATCGTGGGGAGCATCTGGCGTTACAGCAGCACGGGCTTCAAGGTTTCGTCGCTGTCATCGCAGTTCCTTGAGGGCAGGACCCTTTTCTGGGGCACCGTGCCCTTCCATTTCGGTATCCTCGTCGTCTTCATGGGGCACCTCCTCGCATTCCTGATCCCCGAGACCACCCTGGCCTGGAACGCACAACCGGTGCGCCTGATTATCCTCGAGGTCAGTGCCTTCGCCTTCGGTCTCAGCGCGCTCGTCGGCCTGGTGATGCTCATGTTGCGGCGTTTCACTCTCCCACGTATCAAGATCGTGACCACGAAGATGGACGTGGCAGTCGAGTTCGTGCTCCTGGCCCAGATCATTCTCGGTTGCTGGATCGCCCTCGGCTTCCGCTGGGGTTCATCCTGGTTCGCCGCCGACCTGACCCCCTATCTGTGGTCCATCTTCAAGTTTGCCCCTGAGACCAGAGCCGTTTTCGCCCTACCACTGGTGATCAAGCTGCACATCGTTGGCGCGTTTCTCATCGTCTTCATGATCCCCTTCACGCGACTCGTCCACTTTCTGGTCATCCCGCTGCACTATATCACGCGCCCATACCAGGTGGTCAGATGGAACTGGAACCGACGTTCGATCCGCGATCCCAACACGGCGTGGAGCGAAGCCCGTCCCAAGAATAACTGAGCGCGCTGCGACTGTAGACTGAGACGCCTCATGATGCAAGAAGCGGCGACCGCAAAATCGCATAAGGCACTCTTCCTCAACACGCTCGCCTTAACGGTCTGTTTTGCAGCGTGGATGCTAAATGGTGTGTTGGTCACCTTCCTGGCCACCAGTCAGAGGTTCGATTGGGGACCGGTTGAGATCGGTTGGCTGCTTGGCATCCCCGTACTGTCGGGCTCCTTTTTCCGCCTCCCCGCCGGAATGCTGACTGACAGATTCGGCGGCAAACCGGTTTACGGAACGCTCCTGCTTCTTTGCGCCGTGCCGATGTACCTGCTGTCCCACGCTGACAGCTTTCTGGGATTTGCGCTCTGCAGCTTCGGATTCGGCTTGGCGGGAGTGAGTTTTTCGATCGGGATTGCCTTCACATCTGTCTGGTATCCCAAGGCGAGTCAAGGGACGGCCTTGGGAATCTTCGGGGCGGGAAACGCGGGGGCGGCCTTGACGACTCTGTTTGCTCCGAGCCTGCTGCAAGAACTGACTGATCACGGTGCCAATGTCGATGGCTGGCGGACACTGCCAATCCTCTACGCGGCCATGTTGGCAGGCATGGGAGTGCTCTTCTTCGTCTTCTCTGAGAACAAAAAACCAGCTTCGTCCGGCAAGAAAGTGGCTGAGATGCTGCTGCCGTTGAAAGACCAACGGGTCTGGCGCCTCGGTCTCTACTACTTCCTCGTGTTCGGGTGCTTTGTCGCGTTCTCGCAGTGGCTGGTTCCGTATTTCGTCAACGTCTACTACCTCCCCCTGGTTACGGCCGGGGTCCTGGCTGCCTTGTTCAGCTTCCCCTCAGGGGTGATCCGAGCTCTGGGCGGATGGATGTCCGACAAGCTTGGCGCCAGAAGGGTGATGTACTGGGTTCTGGGATCTTCCGTCCTCCTCAGTTTCATGGTAACTGTTCCCAAGATGGAACTGTATTCTCCCGGCAGGGGGGTCATGGCCAGCCGCGGTGGCTTGGTGACCGAGGTTTCCAAGCTGTCTGTTGCTGTGGATGGCAAGCGGTATCCGCTGCGCGAGAAGTCGATGGCAGTTGAGAATATCGAAGACCGTGTTCTCGTCCTCCCGTCGAAGGACATCTGGCAGGAGCCGGTTGTGGAGGTGGGACAGACAGTCAAGCGGAGGGAGCTTCTGGCGAAAGGGGTTACGCGGATTCATTTCCAGGCAAATGTCTGGATCTTCGCGGCCCTGGTGATTTGCCTGGGTAGCATCTGGGGAATCGGCAAGGCTGCCGTGTACAAACACATTCCAGATTACTTTCCGGATGAAGTGGGAGTTGTGGGCGGCATGGTGGGTGTGCTCGGAGGTCTGGGTGGCTTCTTCTGTCCGATCATCTTTGGATACCTGCTGGAGTGGACGGGTTTGTGGACCAGTTGCTGGATGTTCATGCTGATCCTGTCGGCCATTTGCCTGCTCTGGATGCACAAGGTGGTACAGGACATTCTGCGCGAAGGATACCCCGAGGATATTCGAAGGATAGAGGCCTATCGATGAAAAGATCCGAGAACGCCAGCAGCGTGGGGAACTCATGAGTCGCGAGGGCCCGAGCAGCCGACTGCCCTACTGGGACCCGGACGACGAGCAATTCTGGGTGGAAAAGGGTCGGTCCGTCGCCATGCGCAACCTCCTCGTCTCGATACCGAACCTGCTGTGCGGATTTGCTGTGTGGCTGTACTGGGGCATGGTGGCCAAGTTCATTCAGCGTCTCCACTTCGCCGATGAGACGTTGTTCGACTTCACCTTCATGAACGACGGGAACTCGTACGGCGGTGATGCCTACCGGGCGCTGTTGTTCACGCTTCCGGCCGTGGCCGGTCTGGCGGGGGCGACTCTACGGGTCCCGAACTCGTTCATGATCGCAATCTGCGGCGGCCGGAACGTCAAGTTCATGACCACGACGCTGCTGATGCTGCCGGCGATCGGAGCCGGGATCGCCCTGCAGAATCCAAACACGTCCTTCCTTGTCTTCATCATCCTCGCCGCACTGGCAGGCGTTGGCGGGGGCGCCTTCGCTTCCTCGATGTCGAATATCAGCTTCTTCTTTCCCAAGAAGATGCAGGGACTCTCCCTGGGACTGAACGCTGGTATCGGGAATCTGGGCGTCAGCCTCATGCAGTTCCTGCTGCCCTGGATCATCACATTTGGCGCCTTCGGGGGCTTCGGAGGCGATGGCTACCAAATCCCGGGACCAGGTGGCGGCGTGGTCTCCATCTGGGTCCAGAACGCCGGTCTCGTGTGGATACCGATCCTCGTGTTCTTTGGTGTAGCCGCCTTCTTCTTCATGGACAACTTGCCGCAGCACAAGTGCGGGTCCACGCCGGTGGCAATCGCCAAGTACCTCTGGCTGACGGCGCTCGGATTCGTCGGTGCCGCCGTGGGAATCGTGCTGCTGCTCGTCCCCTGGGGTGGTTTTCCGGTGCTGATCAAGATCTTCATTCTGATCGCGGTGGCGGTGATCATTACGTTGGCGGCGATGCGCTACCTGACCCCTCAGGAAACCAAGGAAAACCTGGTCCACCAGTTTTCAATCTTCCAGGACAGACACACGTGGATCATGACCTGGCTGTACACGATGACCTTCGGTTCATTCATCGGCTACGCCAACGCCTTCCCCAAGCTGATCGACGATGTCTTTGGTGTGATCCGCGTTGATTCTTCGGGCAACGCCCTGGCCGAGAGCATCCTAAATCCGAATGCGCCGCCGTCGTCGAGCTACATCTGGATCGGTGCTGGCGTGGGAGCGTTGATCCGGCCGGTAGGCGGCTGGCTGTCCGACAAGCTCGGCGGCGCGCGGGTAACCCATTGGGATACAATTGTGATGGTCGGCGCGACCATCGGTGCTGGCTGGTACGTCTCTCTCGCCAGTCACTCACCAAATCCCGAGCAGTACTTCATGCCCTTCCTCCTGCTGTTCATCCTGTTGTTCGCCACCACTGGCATTGGCAACGGCTCGACCTTCCGCATGGTGCCAATGATTTTCTCGAAGGAAATGGCGGGCCCGGTCCTCGGTTGGATTTCGGCGATCGCCGCCTACGGCGCATTCCTGATCCCGAAGATTTTCGCCACCCAGATCGCGGCAGGAACACCGGAGTACGCACTCTACGGCTTTGCGGTCTACTATTTGAGCTGTCTGGTGGTCAACTGGTGGTTTTACGCCCGCAAGGGGGCCGAAACTCCCTGCTGACCCCTGCCATGAGGATGCGACCAATCAGCAGGCTCCTCATCGGTGCTCTGTTGCTATCGGCGACGGCGGTCACAGCGGATGTCACCACGGGTGGTCAGGTACGCTCCCGCTGGGAACTACGCGACAGCGACGGCGTGCAGAGCGACGGCCTGACGGCGACACGCACACGAGCGAGTGTTCACGCAAGACTTGAGGGCGGCGTCAGCGCTTCTATGCAATGGCAGGATGTGCGCGTCTGGGGAGAAGAGGGTAACACCCTCGGCGACTACAGCGGCGACCAGATCGATCTGCATCAGGGCTGGGTGCAGTTCGCCGACTTCGCCGACATGGGCGTGGATCTGCGCCTCGGACGTCAGGAGATCGCCTTCGGCGGCCAGCGGCTGGTGGGTACTGTCGGTTGGACACACCAGGGCCGCTCCTTCGACGCTCCACACCAGGTACCGGCGAAACAAGGGAGGGGGAAGCCATGGCCGACCAGAGTCAGTGGATACAGTTCGAGGGCAGCAAAGGTGCGGGAGCGAACAAGCACATCGTCTTGGTGAGCGGCGATGAGGAATACCGCTCAGAAGAAACCATGCCCATGCTGGCGAAGATACTGGCAACCCACCATGGCTTTGATTGCACGGTGCTGTTCGCCATCGATCCGGACAGCGGCGAGATCAATCCCGAGTGTCAGACGAACATCCCCGGGTTGCACCATCTGGATCATGCTGATCTCATGATAATATCGACCCGCTTCCGCGAGTTGCCCGACGACCAGATGAAACACATCGTCGACTACACCAACTCCGGCCGGCCTGTTATGGGCCTGCGTACAGCTACCCACGCATTCAAGTACAGCCGCAACTCCGACAGCTCTTACGCCAAGTATGATTGCAGCAGTGACGTCTTCGAGGGCGGATACGGGCGCCAAGTTCTCGGCGAGACGTGGGTCAACCATCACGGACATCACGGTCACGAGAGCACCCGTGGTGTGGTCCATCCGGACTGCGCCAACCACCCGATCCTGAAGGGTGTCAACGACGTGTGGGGACCCACGGATGTCTACACCGTGGGGGAACTGACGGGCAATCCTGAGATCCTTCTGGATGGACAGGTTCTCACGGGGATGGATCCCGCCGACGGACCGAAGCCGGACACGCCGACGATGCCTGTCGCCTGGGTCAAGCAATACACGGGTGACGAGGACAGGACCTGCCGCGTATTTTGCACCACCATGGCAGCTGCCTCGGACCTGACCTGCGTTGACCTCCGTCGCCTGCTGGTCAATGCCGTCTATTGGTGCCTGGAGGAACCGATCGATGGCGTTGCCTGCGTTGACATCGTCGGCGAATTCAATCCCACGTTCTTCGGTTTCGGCACATACAAGAAGGGACTACGCCCCTCAGACTACCTGGCGTGATCACACGAACGATCAACAGAGCGGAAACATAACATGTTCAAGAGCGCAATTCTGGGGTGTCGTGGCCGGGCACGGGCACACGCCAAAGCCTATGAGAGCATCGAGCGCGGTACGGCAGCAGCGATCTGTGACATGAATGAGGAGGCCCTGAATGAGTTCGGGGACTCCTTCGGTATCGATCAGCGCTACACCGACATCGATCAGATGCTGGAGAAAGAGAAACCGGATCTTCTCCATATCGTCACCGCACCTGTATTGCGCGGCACGGCCGAGCCCATCCGCTACCCACTGATGAACATCGCCTCTGAGCACAAGGTGCCGGCGGTCATCATCGAGAAGCCGATTGCAGTGATGGGGGAGGACTGGCGACAGATTCGGGATCTGTCGGAGCAGAGCGGGACGAAGTTTGCGGTGAATACGCAACTCCATTTCCACCCGCAGAACCTGGCACTCAAGAAGGATGTGGCGGAGGGAAAGATCGGTGAAATCAAGCTGATCGAGGCCAGTTCGCGCAACCCGCCCGTCGATCAGGCACCGCACGTGCTGCAGCTGATCTCCTCGTATATCAACAATTCACGTCCTGTGAAGGTGATGGGGCAGATCGCCGGCAAGAACCAACTCGCCTCCGACCAGCCCTCGCCGGACAACGCGACGGCACGGATTGCTTACGAGAACGGCGTGCGTACCTCGGTGGCCTTCGGGCCCGAGATGGCGATTCGCGTTCTACCGGATACCGGCAACCATCGTCACAAGCGCGTCTGCGTCTTCGGCACCAAGGGTTTCGTTCACTGGCGTTTTGAGAGCTGGGAGAAATACACGCCCGAGAGTGGTTACCAGAGTGGCGATCTGGACTATAGCGAACAGGATGCCGTAGCCCAGATCGGTCTGACCGAGGCCATGCTTGACTGGCTCGAGGACGAGGGCAAGGTGCATCCGACCAACCTGAAGCAGTCGCTTGCGGAGTTCAATCTGCTGCTTGGCATCTATCAGAGCGGATCGATACGGGAGCCCATCGATCTGCCCTTCGATCCGCCCGACAAGTTCATCGAGCAAATGCAGAGCATTCTGTAAAGGAGTTGAAGCCAACGTGATCGTTAGACGAACGACCAGAGCCGAGATCCTCGCCAAACTGCAGCGCAAGATCCAGGTGAGGAAACCGATCTTCATTGCCAGCGCCGGCAGCGGACTGGTGGCCAGCCTGCTGGAGAAGGCGGGAGCAGACTGTGTGAACACCTTCTCCGGGGCGCGCCTGCGCAGCAACGGCATGGGTACCATGTCGATGTTGTGGCCGATCCTGGATTCCAACAAGCAGACCCTCGACTACACGGAGCAGGACATCATGCCGGCCATCACCGGTGATGCCTTCATCTGTGCCTGCATCAATGCCAACGATCCGCTGAAGGATATGACGACCGTGCTCAGTCGCCTGAAGGGGATGGGTGTCATGTCGGTGTCCAACATCGGACCGTCGATCAGCTACTACGACAAGGACAGCCATATCTACCAGGTCCTGACCAAGAGTGGTATCACCTTCGAGCACGAGGTGGCGATGCTGAAGCTGGCCAGGGAGATGGATATGGTGAGTGTCGCCCTGGCGTTCGATCTCGAGGACAGCCTGCAGGTGGTGGAGGAGGCTCAGCCAGACGTCTTCTGTTTCCACGCCGGGACCACCAAGGGCGGCCTGAAGGGGTTTGATTCCGGCGAGACGATCGAGGAGACGGCATTGCGCACCGAGGAGGTCTACCAGAAGGTGCTGAGTATCAAGCAGGACCTGATCCTGATCGGCCACGGCTCGGCCATGGAGACACCGGAAGATGGGCAGTACATGCTCGACCATACCTCGGGGCACGGCATCTGGACGGGATCATCCACAGAGCGGATTCCCATCGAGAAGGCGGTCATGGAGACGGCGTCACAGTTTGCCAACCTGTCCTTCCAGGACTGAGCCATGAAAAAAACGATCGCCGTACTGGCAACTCTCGACACCAAGGGTCAGGAGTCCAACTACATCCGAGAACAGATCGAGCAGCTGGGTGGATCGGCAATGCTGATCGATATGGGTGTCGTCGGTGAGCCGGGAACACGCGCCGATATCCAGCGTGGCGAGCTCGCCGCTGCCGGCGGTACGCCTCTCGAGGACATTCTCAAGGACCCGAACCGGCAGGACGCCTCACCGGTGATGGTGGCCGGTGCGACGCAAATCGTCGGCAAGCTGGTCGATGAGGGGAAGATCCATGCCATCATCTGTCTTGGGGGGACCCAGGGAACGTCAAACGGCAGCCTGGTCCTCCAGGCGCTGCCCTACGGCTTCCCCAAGATCATGGTGTCCACCATGGCCTCGGGGGATACCTCCGCCTTCGTCGGCATCAAGGATGTGACCATGATGTTTTCGGTCAGCGACATCCTGGGACTCAACACGTTCACCTGCGGCATCCTGGCCAACGCCGCCGGCGCCGCCTGGGGCATGGCCCAGGTCGACCAGCCCATCCGATCCGCCGAGAGAGACAAGCCACTCATCGGCATGACGAATCTGGGCGTGCTGACAGAGGGGGCCATGGTCGCCCTCGACCTGTTCAACCAGGCCGGCTACGAGGTCATCGTCTTCCATGCCGTGGGCTCCGGGGGGCGGGCCATGGAGCAGATGATGAAGGAAGGTATCATCGGCGCTGTCTTCGACTATGCTCTTGGCGAAATCGCCGATGAGCTGTACGACGGACTCCGTGCGGGTGGTCCGGAACGGCTGACTGTGGCCGGCAAGCTCGGCCTGCCTCAGGTCGTGTGTCCGGGGGGCGCGGAGCACCTGGGTGTACTCGTGTCCACTGCCAACGAGGTCCCGGAGAAATACAGCCAGTACAAATACATCTTCCACAACCCCATCGTCTTCGTACCAAGACTCACAGGACCGGAGATGGTCTGTGTGGCCAGGGAGATCACCGACCGCCTGGCCAGTGCAGGAGGCCGAGCCTACTTCATCATGCCGACAAAGGGAGTCAGCCGCTATTCGGCCGAGGGTATGGTGCTGGAGGATAAGGAGAGTGACGAGGCCTTCTTCCAGGAGATCAGATCAACGCTGCCCGACAATGTTGAGCTGATTGAACGCGAAACGCACGCCGAAGATCCCGCCTTCGTCAAAGAGGCGGTGGAGTTGCTGATCTCGCTGATCGAAGCCAAGTAACAGGAAGGTACGGGCGCCCAGTCTACGCCTGTCGAAGGGCAGCTTCAACGATCGCGAACTTCCTCCGACCAATCACGCCACACGTCACCGCCTCTGTTGTCCGCCGCCAACGCATCGGGCAGAGAGGCGGTCGTCTTCATGAAGCCGTAGATCGTCGCCTGACGGATGACGTCGGCAGAGCGATTCTGTCCCGCCATGTGAAAGATCTTGGTGTGCCATAACACTACCGTCCCCACAGGACCAAAGCAGTCGACCGGCTCGGTGTCGGCTTTGATCTGTCTGATGACCGGGTCGGAATAACCACCCGCCCGGCGGACTTCGAGATGCTTGTCCGTGTGCTTCTCTCCATCGTGGAAGGCGTCCCACTGTTCCTGCCAGATCCTCGTGTGACTGCCAGGCCACACGGTGAATCCGCCGGAGTCGGGTGGCAGATCATCGATGTAGGCGGCCATCTGCAGCCGCCAACGGCCATAGACCGCGCCGTCGGAATGAGAGCCACGGAACTCGGGCCCGGGGTCCGGACTGTTCGGCAGCGTGCAGTACAGTCCGCGGGTGCCCTGCCCGGTCAGCCATACGGGGCCGGTCCGCGGCAGCCGCATGGCCTCGTCGGTCACGAAAGGTGCCGTCTCGGGCGGATCCGCGGCCATCTGCCCCATGTGAGTGGTGAGTCCCGCCATGGTGTCGTCAGACAGGAAACACGGGCCCGTGGTGATGCCCCTTTCGTCGAGCCCCGCCGGCCACACCACCGTATCTCTGCCGAGAAGCTGTTCGGCCACCTGCCACAAAGCTCTGGGTGCCAGGTCGAGCATGAACTGCTCGGCGCCGTTGCGGACATAGAACCGATGCCCTTTGCCACCGAGATCCGGTTCGCCACCACCGGCCGGCTTGTTGGCGGCCAGCCGGGCGGACTCGGCTTCGGTGAGAGGACCCCAGGTGGTGGGATCATCCCTCTTCATCCGTGGCAGACGCGTGGCGATGGTGTGCCACATCTCGTCACGCGCCTGACGGCAGAGCTCCGGGTCGAGCACGGCCTTCAGGACGAGATGCCCATCGCGTTTGAACTGCGAGATCTGGCTCGTCGTCAGCAACTCGACCTGGCTCATGGGCGTTACGATTCCTCTATGTGCTCCTGGACGATCCACTGCATGCCCTCGCGGTTGCGGAACAGGTCGATCCAGATGTAGTGGAGTCTGTGCGGTTCGTGCACTTCCACGCCATGGCGGGAGCCGAGAGGGATGTGCAGCAGCACACCTTCGCCGAAGGCAGCGGTCGCCTCGTCGGCATGTACGACACACTCGTTGTCCTGCAGGCCGAGAAACAGCTGCTCGAGCATGGGGTGCTCGTGAGCGGCCACACGGTCATCGCCGGTGGTCTCCACCGATCCTACGCAGAGCCGGGGGAAAGTATGTTCGGGCATCAGCGTGCGGCTGACGGTCTTGGCACTCTTGATGCGCTCCCGGTAGGTCTTGCAGTCGGAGTAGGAGAGGAAGAAGGGGAACTTTTCTTCGTTCTGCTCGAATTCGGCCAGATCGGTCGGTGTCAGATCGACGATAAGCTCGAGAAACAGCAGCGCTTCGGTGGCAGTGACCGACGCCATCGTGCCGGGCCGGGGCGCGAACAAGGCCACCTCCCCGATCGTGTGCGTGGTGCTGCCGTCGTCGACGCGTCCCCGTCCTGAGGTGAAGAGATAGACGCGTCCCTCCTCAGCAGAATTCGCCAGTTCCACGGTCGTGCCCGGGGCCACGGCATGGGTGATGGTCCGCAGGCCATCGATCTCGCCCGGCATCACCTCACTGGATGTCGAATCGGTACGGGGTGCAGGCACAGCGCGATGCAGATCTTCGCAGTGGATCGTGTCGGTCAAGGAGATGTCTCCGTCGAGAGCTGGGCCGGTACTCTCAGCTTGAGCCAGTCGGCGGTGACGATGCTGGTCTCCCGGCTCGTATGGTAAGGTGATCGTTTCCGCTTCAGGAGCAGACCCTCATGGCCCCGGGCTCTGGCTTCTTCGTAGAGGAGATTGATGTCCTTCCAGGTGGCGTCGGTCTGCTCCGGATCCGTCGTCGGTGCTGGCTCCATGCGTCCGCAGGTGAGCTCCAGCAGACTGGCCAGACGCTCCTCGATGGGAGGACCTTCCAGCATGAGATCGAAGGCGACGACACGGGGGAGACAGCGGCCGGTCCGGATGCCCGGAATGTCGGTGCGTTCGCCGGGCTCGCCGTCAGCCTCGGCGAGGAGCTCCCCGTTCACCGGCGACTGTGGCGCCAGATCAAATCCCCAGTCGTGGCACCAGGAGGTGATGTCGTTGCCGCGACGGGTCCAGACGTGACCCTCGAAGACGACGGTGTTCCAGCCGTCGTATTTGGCCTGCACGAGGAAGTCATCGGGCCCCGCCGGCAGCATCTTTGGCACCGACGGCCTCATGGGAAATAAGAATCCCACGGGTCAGTCGGCGGAGCGGCGAGTCTCGGTACGGTCCTGCAGCCACAGCACGAGCTTGTCGAGATCGACTCGACGTCCCGCCTTGCAGGCGATCTTCCAGTCGTCGTAGATGGCGTAGATGAGCGAGCCCTGCAGTTCCGCAGGCTTATACGTCGAGAGCAGCTGCTCCATGGCGTCGGCAAGGGGCCCGAGGATCTCCGGTGGGATCTTGGCTTCGACACCGGCGTCGTAGCTGGCCGGTGTCTGCGCCGCGTCCTTCGGTGACTGGCAGCCCACCAGGCAGCGTGTGACCCGACCGTCCTCGTCGTGCTCGCAGGGCAGGTCGTCGCCGCCGAACCGGACGTCCTCGGTGGCCATGGCCGCCGTCGATTCGCCCACGGGGATACTCTGGCCGCTCTTGGCTTTCTTTGGCTTTCGTCCCCCTCCCTGGGCGCGAATGGCGTAGAGCACGGCGACGCCGTGACCGATGCACCTCGTCTCGTCTTCCTCATACCCACATTTGCCCGCCGCCACCCGGTTCCACAGGCCGAACAGGGGAAATCGGTTCAGGGTTGCCATGTGATCAGTTCAGGCCGGACGCCGGCCAGTCCTTCTCCAGATAATCCAGGACACCGGTGGGAAGATGGTCGTAGTAGTGGCCCAGGTCGGTCTTGATTTTGTTACGGAAGAATGCAGGCAGCCTTCGACTCTGACCGGCGTAGAAGGTCTGCAACTCCGGATCGGCCATGACGCGCTGTCGAGTCCTGGTGTAGAAATCGACCCGGCCTCTGCCCAGCACACCCTTGGAGCGGATCAGCTGAGCCCATCTCGGCAGGGACAGCAGGGAGTGATTGTTGGTGGCAAAGCGCCTGCCGGCCACCCGCGGCAGGAAGGAGTAACGGGTCAGATCTGCCATGTGCTCGAGAAGCTCGACATAGGTGTAGTTCTTCGGCCGGGTGTTGAGGGCAGAATGAGCGTCGAGAAAGTGAAAGGGTACATCGAGCACTCTGCCCTCGCGCTGCATCTGCAGGTCGAGCTCCGCCGAATCGCCGAAGGAAGTAAACAGGGAGTAGGCCGGTATTGCCGCCGGGGCCAGATCGAGGAAGCGCTTGGTCAACTCGAAGGGCTGGGATCCCTCATCGGCGTCCAGACCGAAGACAAAGTTGGCCTGCACGTAGGGGATATAGCGAGTGATGAGATGGATGTGCTCGGCCACCTCGGCGACCTTGTCCATTCCCGAGCGTCTGCCCTGCTGAACCTTGTCGTTGAAGCCGAACCACGATTCTATGCCGAGGATGAGGGTGACGAAGTTGTTGCGCTGAAGCTGCTCCAGTCTCTCTTCCCGCAACTGCGAGATCGTGCACTCGGCGACAAAGCGGAAGGCGCCAGGTCCCCCTGCATCATCGATGAGCGTCATGAAGTCGTCGAAACGAACGCCGAAGTTCGGATCGTGCCAGCCGATGATGGGTTTCTTCATCTGTCCCCGCAGGAAGAGCAAGTCGTCGCGGAGTTGAGCGTACGGGAGCGGCCGGTAGGGGATCTTTGAGTCGACGCAGAAGCTGCAGCTGTAGGGACAGCCGAGGCTGCCGATCATCGGTACGGCCCGACACCAACGGGGGGCCTTGTCGAGATTGTGCCGGATGAATCGCCAGCGCTCGCGCACCCCGGGCAGTTCTTCGGCCTGCCCGGCGGCGCTCAGCTGGATCCCCACGCCGGGATGAGGCGGGTGATCGTGCAGCAGGTCCTGTATCAGGTCACGATCGGCGAAGCCGATGACGTAGTCGAAGTAACTGCGGGCGTCCGTGGCGTAGGAACGGGCATGCGGTCCCCCGAGGACGGTGACCACCCCCTGCTGGCGGAAGATGTTGGAGACGCTGTAGGCCAGGTAGGCGGCCTGGGTGAAGGCGCAGACGAACAGTATGTCGACGTCGGTGGGCAGCAGGTCGTCAAGGTCCTCGAAGCCGGTGTAGGTGGAATACTGGACCTCACACCCCATCTGCTCCGCCCACACTCCCACCGACTGTGGCATGATGGACGCAGAGCCCGGTTTCAGCACCTTCGCCTTCAAGCCCTTCGAAGGCTTCTTGCTGATGAGGTCGAGAATACCCACCCTCACGGGTCCGTGATCTCCATATTGGGTGTGGTCCAGGTGGCGGGTGCTCCCCGACACTATAACGAATATCAGGTGGCGGGCACCACTGTGGATGCTGGCCACGGTCCACGGAGCCGAACTGTTCGCCAACTCGGAGAGGGAGGATGGGAGTATGAACGAAACACCGAATCCGGCCTGGCGGCCGGGGCAGCTGGTCCGCGACGCCGGCCCGCGGCTGGCGATCTTTCTCGGGATCCTCGTCGTCGGCGCCTGGCTGCTGATCGACGTCGTGCTCGGCATGCAACTGACCCGGGTGCTGTCCGATGCCATCTCCGTCACCGGCGCGGAGTGGATCATGTACCTGCTGATCGGGTTGTCCGTGCTCTCCGTGGGGGTGACGATCGAGCGCTGGTTGTTCTACCGTGTGCGTGCCATCGATGTCGAGTCCCTTCGAACTCAACTGGCCAGGTTGCTCCGGGACGGCAGACACGCGGAAGCCGGCGTGCTGGCAGAGAATCTGCCCGCTATGGAGCGCGGAGCGGTGGCGGCCTGTCTGGACCATCTCGACCAGGGCTCGGACACCATGGAGCGCGAGATGACGGCCGTTCTGGGGCGGGAGCGGCTTCGGTATGAGCGCTACCTGATCATCCTGGGTACCCTCGGCAACAGCGCTCCCTTCATTGGCCTGTTCGGTACCGTCCTCGGTATCATCAAAGCCTTCATGGACCTGGCCCAGGACATAGCCGGTGGCGCCGCCGTGGTGATGGCGGGGATTTCGGAGGCCCTGGTGGCCACCGCCCTCGGATTGTTCGTCGCCATCCCGTCGGTGATCGCCTACAACGTGCTCAAAGCCAGAGTCCGGGCCATCGGGACGAATGCCGAATATCTCGCCCACGTCGTCATCGCCCACGGGGAGGCGCAGCATGGCGAGCGCATGGAGTGACCAAGAGGATGCCATCACCGGCATCAACGTCACGCCGCTGGTTGACGTCACTCTGGTCCTGCTGATCATCTTCATGGTCACCACCAGCTACATCGTCAAGGCCGCCATCGAGCTCGACCTGCCCCAGGCGGCCACGGCCAGCCAATCCCGTCCTGCGAGCCTGTCCGTCACTCTGACCCGGCAGGGGGAGCTGTATCTGAACAACCGTCCCACGTCGGAGCAGAATCTGGCGACTCAGGTACGGGCCGAAGTGGCAACCGACCCCGACGTGCAGGTGCTCATCGCCGCCGATACCGAATTGCCCTACGGCCGTGTGGTGGGACTGATCGATCTCATCAGGCAGAGCGGCGTGCGCCGCTACGCACTGAACGTCGCCTATGAGGATCGGCCGACCCCGTGAACCACGAACCGGTGGAAGGCAAGGGCCTTTCCGCCAAGCCGTACCTGGTGTCGCTGCTGTGTCACGTGGGGTTGATCGGTGCCGTCATCGTCGTGGCGACGCTGAACGTGCGCGACATCGCAGAAGTCATCGAGGTCGAGATCGTCGAGATGCCGCCCCCTGTCGAAGAGCCGGTCCAACCGCTACCCATTCCCGAGCCACCGGTCCCGGACGTCGAATTGGTTGAAAGGGTCGAGACCGAGGTCCGACCGTTCCATGCAGAGGCAGAGATCATCAACCAACTGCCGCGCCAGGCCGACGCTGCCCCTCGACCCGCCCCGACACAGGTCCTGGCCATTCCGATGGAGGCTACCGTCGACGGCGGCGGCGGCTTCGAAGTCCTGGCGGTGGTCGGGGCCGACCCCGGCATGCGGGGTGATCCGAATGCCGTGTGGTTACCCGCCGAGGAGTACGCCGACACCTGGGAGATCACCGCCGAGCCCGAGCCGATCAACGACCGCGAGTTCAGGCCGGTATATCCTCCCGACGCGAAAGCTCGCCGCGTGGAAGCCGCCGTCGAGGTCGAGCTTCTGGTGGACAGCACAGGCACAGTGGCTGAGACAAATGTCCTGACCACCGTCGGCGACCAGTTCAGCCTGTCGGCCCTCGACTACTGCCGCAAGCTCAGATTCAAACCGGCCCTGGCCAACCGGGTGCCGGTGGCCAGCCGCATCGTGTGGGTTGTCGACTACCGCTTCGGAAACAGGTGAGTGTGATGCTGAGGAGGCGGTGGGGCAGGTGTATGACTGTCACGGCAGTGGCCACTCTGGCGGGGAGTGCGCTTCAAGGGCAGACCGCAGAGGATTCGGCGCCGTCCCTGAGCCGCCGTCCCGAGGTCATCCAGGAAGCGGCCCTGCGGTATCCGCCCCGGGCCTGGGATGAGGACGTGCAGGGGGACGTGGTGTTGCTGCTCTGGGTCGACGAAGAAGGCCTGGTGGAGGCGGGCGAAGTGGTCTCCACCCCCGGGTACGATATGGAGCTGGCAGCCCTGGCGGCGGCGAAGAAGATGCGATTCTCCCCGGCTTTGATGGAGGGCGAGCCCGTCAAGGTAAAGATCCGCTACACCTTCCGCTTCCGGAAACCGGAGAAAGCGACGCAGGCGCTGCCGCCGCTGGCCGCCGGTCGTCAGGATCCGCGCCCCAAGGCACGGCTCTTCGGACGCGTACTGCAGAAGGGCACGGGCAAGCCGCTGGCGGGCGCCGAAGTCTATCTGCTCGACCTGGACGAGGCGGTACTGACCGATGAGGAGGGGCGCTTCGACCGGGCCCTGACACCCGGCGGCTACGCCGTCACCATCAACGTGCCGCAGCACCATTCCTTCGAGACGATGGAGCGACTGGAGCCGGGTTCAACCATCGAGGTCAAGTACTACGTGGAACCCAATCGACGGGAGCGCTACCGGACCATCGTCTGGGGGGACGAGGGCAAGGCCATGGTGGGCCGTACGACGCTGGCGGATGCGGAGATCTCCGAAGTGGCGGGCACGGTGGGCGACCCGATCCGCGTCGTCATGTTGATGCCCGGGGTGACGACGTCGATGAGCGGCCTGGGGTATCCTGTAGTCCGCGGCGTCCTGCCGGGGGACGCGCGTTATGAGATGGACGGTGTTCAGGTGCCCATGCTGTATCACCTCGGATTTGGCACGGCAGTGGTCAATCCAAGATTCACCAGCGGCATCGTCTTCCAGCCCGGCGGCTATTCCGTGCAGCACGGACAATTCCCCGGCGCCCTGATCATGGGGCAGGCGGCTCGTGCGCCCGAACACCCGACCACGGCGTCGGACCAGTCCATCATTCAGATGAGTCTGTTCCACGCCCGGCCCCTCAACGAGAATCTGCAGACTCTGGCTGCAGGCCGCATGGGTACGCTGGGACTGATCATCGAGGGGGTGGCATCGGATGCCATCTTCAAGTACTGGGACTACCAGAGCAAGACCTTCTGGCAGGTTGGAGAGAACGATCACATGGAGTTGCTCGCCTTCGGCGCCGGCAACAAGGTGGGCGAGAAACTGCAGGGCGGGGGTGAGGATGTGGTCATCATCGACTTCCACCGCCTGCTGCTCCGCGACCGGCACACGCTGGCCTCGGGTTGGCTGCAGGTCGAGGCAGAATACGGGCAGGAAGGGTTCATCGCGCCGGAGGATGAAGAGGAGGATGAGGAAGCCCTCGATGCGGGGTACGTCTACGGTGCCCTGCGGGCCAAGGCCTCCGCAACACCGCGGCCAGACCTCGAAGTGCACTGGGGAGTGGAAGGGTACCTGCAGGACTTCGGCTTCATACCGGATACGGAGGACTTCAGCATTCCCACGGACGGAATCACAGTGGGGGGATATGGCGAGCTGGAGTGGACGCCGGGGCACTGGACGGTGATTCCCGGCGTGCGTCTCGACCACTATCGATACGGCCTCGATTCGGGCCCACGCCAGACGGGTGTGGACCCGAGACTGGCCATGGGATACCAGTTGACTCGCTGGCTGGCCGCCAAAGCGTCGGCGGGAGTCTATCACGGCCCACCGAGAGTCACGCTCGCGGAGGGGGCCATCGTGATCGGTCCCGTACCCGGCATGGTCGGCATCGGACTGGAACGCGGCCTGACGAGGTCCAGGCAGGTCTCCGGCGGCCTGGAGGCCGACCTGCCGTGGTCGTTGCAGGCGATCGTCCAGGCTTATGACAGCAGGCTGCGCACCGGTCTGGATTTTTCCCTGACCGAGACCAACCTAGGGATCGAATCGAGCGATGACGATGATGACATCCCGGCCAGCAAGGGACGTTCGTACGGCCTGGAGTTCGTGCTGCGTCGCCGTCTCGGCGGATCGGTCTTCGGTTGGGCGACCTACAGTCTGAGCCACAGTGAGCGCCGGGCAGCCGGCTACGGTACGATGCCCTTCATGTTCGACCAGACCCACGTGATCAACGCCGTCGCTTCCTGGGAGGCGGGACGACACTGGACCCTGGGGGCGTCCTATCACTTCCACACCGGGCGGCCGTACACGCCGGAGATCGTCGACTTCTCCGCCGACGATGGTATCGGTCACGGCCCACCCTTCTCCGAACGGCTGCCCGACTTCTGGAAGCTGGACGTGCGCATCCAGAAGCGGGAGGTGTACGAAACCTGGTACTTCGACTTCTACATCGACATCCTCAACGTCACCTTCAACCAGGAGACGATCGGATTCGAGGTGGACAGGCGCGGCGGCCAGAAGGCACAGAAGTCGCTGTTTTTCGTGCCCATGTTGGGATTGAGGGCCGTGTTCTAGACAGCTGTTGTGCGAGAATGCATAGTTGCAGAGAGGAGTGAAGCACCATTGGCCGAGAGAGTCATGGCAGGACGAGAAGAAGTAGGCACAGAATGAGGACCGGGAGTGCCTTGAGAGCCTTCTCAGTGTTCTGCCTGCTCGCCGGCTGTGCTCTGCGCTTCGTGGGATTGACGCGGGGAAGCAGTGATCTTGTTTTGCCCGAGGCCGGGGCGGACATTCGCGTTTCTTTCTATCAGTTCCATCCAGACGAAGAGACCCTGGTCTCGGCTGCGCTCAGCCTGAGCAATCCTCTGCAGCCGCCACTCACGGCCTATGGCACACTGCCGATGTACCTGGCCAGAGGCGTTCTGGAACTCTCGGCCCTGGTGCTGGACAGGAGACCGCTGGACCTGGGTCCTCCGCAGTCGAGGGCCTTTGTCTTTGGTACGGTCAGGGGGCTCGCCGCCGGCCTTTCCTGTCTGAGTCTCGGGCTGGTCTTTCTGATCGGTCGCAGATGTTTCGATCGGTGGACAGCCAGCCTGGCATTGTCATTCGTGGCCATGAGCCCGGTCGCAATTCAACAGGCGCACTTCTATACTGTCGACGGTATCTTCACATTCCTGTCCCTGGTTGCGTTCGCTGCATTCCTCAAGGCCCTGAAATCTCCCCGTCGCTGGAAGTACCTTATCAGCGGCGTTCTCGTGGGTGCCACTGCGGCAGTTCGCCTGAACGGTCTGCTACTCGGTCTCATTCTTCTGGCGGGTCACTTACTGAGCGGTGGCCACGGAGCGTGGGCTGAGAGGGGCAGGAGGGCATGGGAGCGGCTCCTGCAACTGGATCTGTGGCTGTCCGGGTTCGCAGCACTGTCTACCTTGCTGATACTTCAGCCATACCTCCTGGCAAACTGGGATCTTCTCTGGCAGCAGGAATCCACCAGCGATTTCTCCTTCTCGCTCGGTATCGCCAGAGGCGAAATGCTGCGCACCTGGACCCTGGTCGACGTCCATACTGTTCCCTATCTGCATTACTGGACTGACTTGTGGCCGCTGGCAGTGGGCTGGCCCTTGGTCGGCGTGTTTGCTCTCGGCATGTTTCATGCCCTGTGGCGCGGAACTCTCCCCAGTCTGACCATACTCCTGTGGGTGGTGATCTACTTTCTGCTGTTCGGTGGTCTGCATACGAAACACGTGCGCTACCTGCTGCCGCTGCTGCCGTTTATGAGTCTGCTGGCCGCCGATCTTTGCCGTGCCGTCTGCCAGATGCCACGCAGTCAGACCGGGCGACGCTTCGGCCTGGTGCTAACCGCAGCGCTCGTCGGCTGCACGACGTTCCATGGGTTCGCCTTTTCCCGTGTCTACGCGGTGGAGGACAGCCGCATACAGGCCGGCCGATGGGTTCGCCAGAACCTTGAGCCGGGAGCTACGGTCGGGGTGGAGCGTGGTGGGTTTTCCGTGGCCAAGGTGATCAGCTCCGTGGATTATCGGCAAGAAATACTGGATTCCGGCGCGTTGTTCTTCACTCAGGGGTATTCGAGCTGTGAGGCGAGCCGACAATACATGGAAGAACGCCTGGCGGGAATGGATTGTCTCGTGATCACGGATGTGAACCGGTCACAGCAGTTTGCAGCCGTGCCGGAGCGGTATCCGGTTGCCGCCGATTTCTACCGGAGGTTGGCGCAGGGGAGATTGGGATTCGAACTGGTGCAGCGTTTCAAGACCTACCCCGCACTGCTCGGCCTAACCTTCACGGACGATGGGGCCGAGCCGTCGTTCCTGGGATATGACCATCCAGCTGTGATGGTCTATCGTCGCGGTGACCATTTTGGCGAGGCCATGGCAGAATGGCGGCGCGAACTCGCAACTGACACGTCCTGTGTCGACGGGGCGGTACGGAAGGTCGCTGAGGCCCTGCATCAGGGAGACCTGGCGCGTGCACTGGTTCTAGTCAAGGCTCTTCGCACGGCCCATCCCGAGAATAGGCTTGTCGCCCTGATTGAGGCCGATATATACCGTCATCTGGGGGATACGGAGTCGGAGGAGATGGCGCTCGCAGGATACCTCAGAGGATATGGGGCCGCCTCCCGTTCCGCCCACCGGCTGCCCTGGGCTACGGCGACCAGCCTGGTGGAGCTCGGCCTGATCGATCTTGCCCTGAGCGCTCTGTACGATGGGATCCAGAGGTCGACACACCTGACGGCCACGGACCTGCGAAGAATGGCGGCCTCATACATCCATGTGGGGCACAACCTACGTCGGCGGGACGAACTGGCGCATGCCAGTGAAGCGTACGAGATGTCCACACTGGTCCATGAAGAGCCGGTCGCGTACAACAACCTGGGGATCATGGCTCACCAGGCCGGTCGCCCTCTGGAGGCGCTGAGCTGGTGGGAGCAGTCGCTGTCACTGGATGAAACCCAAGTGGAGCTGCACCAGGTCATGGGTGAGACGGCGTTGGGAGAACTGCGAGACTACCGCAGGGCTTTGCTACACCTGCGCAAGGCCGTTGAACTCGACCCACAACTTGCTTCGGAGTTGGGTGCCAAGATTGCCGAGATGGAGAATGGACTGGTGGATCCGTAGCGAACGCGGCTACCTGCGACGATATTCCCTGCCTCCCTCTACAGAATCTCCGCTGGGGTGCCCAGGTCCCGTCGCTTGCGCGGCCAGTGGAACTTGCTCTCGCCTGTGAGCAGGGCCCGGTGCTCATCCGACACGCTGGCGGCGAAGTCCGGATCGGGATCGTAGCCATTCCACGCCTGGAACATGGTGGGCATGTAGCCACCGAGGATCAGCAGCCGGTCCTTGTCGGACTTGATGATGCCGGCAGAGTGGATCAGCGACTCGTAGAACACCAGGGCGGAGCCGGCGGGCGCCTCCACGTGGTGGATCATCGACGGATCCGCCATGGCCGCGGCGACGATCTCCTCCTGGGGGATCTCTGTCGGCACTTTGTGCGTACCCGCGATTGCCGTCGTGCCGCCATCGTCAGGTCCCAGGTCGGTAAGGTTCGTCAGGACTTTGATGAACGAGAAGTGGTAGAGGCCGTTCTCCACATGGCTGTAGGCAGGATTGATGCCGCGATGGAAGCCATAGCGGCCGTCCTCCTCGGGCACGGGACGGCGGATGTGAGCATCTGACTGCTGCAATCGGGCCGGGCCGCCGATGATCTCCTCTGCCATGCCGACGGTACGAGGATGGGTGAGATAATCGAAGAAGCATGGCGCCAGATGGGGCAGGTTGTCGATGCGGAAGAAGTGCTCCTCTGTGCTCGTATTCCAGCACGTGGGGCCGGGCATCTCTCCGGATCGTCGAAATCGGTCCTCGATGTCGTAGAGTGTGCCGGTCAGCTGATCGATTTCACCCCGGGTCAGCAGATTCTCGATGATGACATAACCGTAGATCTCGATGTGCAGTCGCTGCGCCGGCGTGAGCGCGGGGAAAGGCCTGGGGGTGTCATTCATGGGATGGTTCCTGTGAGGGGTCGTGTCGATGGATCGCTACACTACATCAGGGCCCGGCGCAGATCAACGCTGACTCGCCGAGGCCCACGCCAGTACCTACCCTTGGGCGCCAGTCTGACCACATCAAGAGGCTGAAACCCGTGACAGACATACCATCAGCGGCAAGACCCGCCCGTCCCCGTATCGCGGCGTTGATCACCGAGTACCGTAGATACTCACACGGACAGAATATCGTTGACCGGTTGATGGGAGGATTCGGCTGGGAGAGCCGGTGGCACCACCCGGAACTGGATGTGGTCTCCCTCTATGTGGACCAGTTCCCGGAGAGCGACCTGAGCCGCGAGCTCGCCGTCGACGGCGTCCTCCTCATCGCCGAACACGGTACATACGAGGAGAATGAGAAGGGTCAGCGCCTCTACCCTCGCTACGAGTTTTTTCAGGAAACTGTCGAGATCTTTCGCACCAGTGGGCGCAGCGTGCCCCTGTTCTGTGACAAACACCTGTCATGGAAGTGGGACTGGGCACGGGAGATGGTCGAAACGAGTCGCGAATTCGGTTTTCCCTTCATGGCTGGCTCCTCGTTGCCGGTCTGCCGTCGTGTGCCCTCCGTGGATCTGCCGTGGGGGGCGGAGGCGGAATAGATCGTCGGCGTCGGCGTCGGCGGTATCGACGGCTATGACATCCACGCTCTCGAGGCGATGCAGTGTCTCGTCGAACGGCGCCGGGGCGGCGAGACCGGTGTTCGTTCGGTGGAAGCCTTGCGGGGCGACCGCGTATGGCAGGCCCTGGACGACGGCGCCTGGGATCCGGCCCTGTTCGAGGCCTGCCTATGTCGGAGCCATTCCCTGAAGCCGGCCGATGAGACTCATCGTCACACCTACCCCACACGGGAGGAGCTGCCCACACTCGTCGAACGCGATCCGGTGGCCTATCAGATCGAGTACACCGACGGTCTGCGCGGGACGATGCTGCTGTTGAGCGGTCTGGTGCATGACATCACCGCGGCGGTGCAGATCAAGGGACAGATCAAGCCGCTGTCGACTCTGTTCTACCTAGGTGCAGGCCATCACATGCAGCCCAACTTCTTCAACCCCCTCAGCCGTCACATCGAGGAGCTGATGCTCACCGGTCGCACGCCGTACCCCATCGAGCGTACGCTGCTGACCACGGGGATGACGATCGCCGGCGTGGAGTCTTTGTGGCAGGGGCAGAAGCTGGACACACCGCATCTGGACATCGGCTACCGCGTTACTGAAGCCTCCACCTTCCGAAGGACGTGACGATGGACAGCCCTCGTCAGAAGCTTGCCGTCATCACCACGTTCTGGGACTGGCGCAGCCACGCCAACCACATGGCCGAGCGCTTCCTGTCCGGCTATCCGCGCGACGGGCGCTGGCATCACCCGGCCTTTGACGTGGCCGGAGCTTTCGTCGAGCAGAGCGGGGACGACGACGTGAGTTGCCAGCGGGCTCGGGAATGCGGATTCACCATCTACCCCACCATCGCCGAAGCCTTGCGACTGGGAACCGATCAGCTGGCCGTGGACGGTGTGCTTCTCATCGCCGAGCACGGTGAGTATCCGACCAACGACATCGGGCAGAAGCTGTATCCCCGGTACGAGTTCTTCTCGCAGATAGCTGACGTCTTTCGCCAGGATGGCCGCTGCGTGCCCGTGTTCAACGACAAACACCTGTCGTACAGCTTCGACAAGGCTCAGAGCATGGTCGCCACAGCCTCCGAGCTCGGATTTCCGTTGCTGTGCGGTTCGTCCCTGCCCGTCACCTTCCGGTTGCCTCCCGTGGAGCTGCCGCTGGACGGGCCCATGGAGGAGGCCCTGATGATCGGCGTGGGTGGCTCTGACGCCATGGACTACCACGCCCTGGAGGCCATGCAGTGTATGGTGGAGCGGCGGCAGGGAGGAGAGACGGGCGTAAGCGCCGTGCAGCTCATCGAAGGCAACGATGTGTGGCACGCCGGCCAGGACCGACGCTGGTCGCGGCGTCTGCTGGAAGGGGCGCTGGCCCGTTCCGACTCCCGTAGCGGTACCGCCATCGACGACGGACGCCCGCAGGACCTGGCCCACAGCGGCGAGCTCGAAGAGCTGGTGGACGAGCCGTCGGCGTACCTCATCGAATACGAGGACGAACTGCGAGCTACGCTGTTGATGTTGAACGGCGCCGTGCAGGACTACACCTTCGCCGCAAAGCTGGGCGGAGGCGAGATCCTGTCGACCCAGTTTCTGCTGCCGGGCGCACCCAATGTTGTCTATTCGGCCTGTCTGATGCAGAAGGCGGAGGAGATGTTCGTGTCAGGCCAGGCGCCATATCCGGCGGAGCGTACGCTGCTGGTCTGTGGTACGCTGGAGCGTTGCCTGCGCTCGCGGGCCGAGGGTCACCGCCGGATCGAGACACCAGAGCTGCGGGTGTGTTACCGGGCTCCCGGGACATCTCAGTTTGCGGGAGCGCCGACAATGTCGCCCGTGTGAGAATGGGTTGAGGGCGATGCCGCCACTATATTCAGGAGGCCCAATACCTTGGAGGAAGCCCATGTCGATGTCCGCAATCCGTCCGCGCAGCTGGACGCGGAGCGAGTACGAACACATGGTCGAAGCCGGCATCTTCGGCCCCGAAGATCGCATCGAGCTGCTCGATGGGGAGATCCTCGAGGTGAGTCCTCAGGGCAGCCGTCATGCGGTCGGCATCCGGCTGGCGGAGGAGGGGTTGCGGAAAGTGAGTCCAAGCGGTTTCGACGTGCGAGGACAGTTGCCCATCGCGCTGGACGATATCTCCGAGCCCGAACCTGACATTGCCGTCGTGCGTGGAGGGCCGAGAGACTATCTCGATCAGCACCCGGCAGAGCCCGTTCTGCTGGTAGAAGTTTCGGAGTCCTCCCTGCCTCACGACCGCCTACGCAAACTGCGCGCCTACGCTCGCAACAGCGTACCCGAGTACTGGATCGTCAACCTGCGTGAAGAACGCGTGGAGGTCCACAGAGACCCGGTGGATGAGGCGTACACCTCCATGCAGATCCTGTCAGACGGCGACCACATCCAGCCACTCTACGCCGGGCAACCCATCCCCGTCGCCGACCTGCTTCCCTGAGTCGCCGTAGTCGCGGCTCATCGCATATGCGAGTCCGCCGCGTGCGGTGCACCAGGCCCCCTCGTCATGCGCAGCAGTTGCTTCTGTCGATCGCTCAGCCGGTCGTACCATTCGACGGGAAAGCTGTCGTGAGGATCACACTGGAACACGAGCATACGTTTGCGGTAATGGCCGAACAGTGCGTGCCGGTTGCGGTCGGCCGAATTGGCGCCGCCGCCGTGCCAGGTCTGCCCGTTGAAGATCAGGACACTGCCGATGGGAGCCAGGGCGGTGACCACATGCTTGAGCTCCAGATCTTCCGGGGGCAGTGCCAGGCCGCTGCGGTGTGTTCCCGGGATGACACGGGTGGCGCCGATCTCCCTGGTGAACTCGTCGAGCATCCAGACGGTGTTGAGCATGACCGGTGAAACCGGGTTTAGCATTTCGCCAGGGATGTCGGAATGCAGGCCCTGATCCGGGTCGCCAGGGCGTACGATACGGGAATTGAGGCTGCCGAGTATGAGGGACGTTCCGAGAAAGTGCTCGAGGATCGGCAACACCCGATCGTGGTCGATGACGGGAAAGAAGATCGGATCCAGCGTGGGCAGGTTGGCGACGTGACTGGCCGAACCACGGTTGTTGGACTCGGTACCCTCCCGGCGCTCGCACTCGATAAGGGCTTCCCGCATGGCGGTCGCCTCATCGGGCTTGAGGATCGATTCGATAATGGTGAAACCGTAGATATCGATTTCCTGAACTGCCTGCTGCACTTCCGTGGGCACTGGCCTTCCTCCCGGTCATGAGACTGAAGCGCATCAGTATACCGCAGAGCGATGACCGGCGGAAGTCGGCAGCGCCGCACGTTCTTTGGGCTATGCCGCTACTGGTGCTCAGCGGCACGGGCGACTCGCTGGCCCGCGCCGGCTCCGAGACGGCCGACACGCACGAATTCACCGCCCCCGCGCCGGCTCGAACCGTCCGGTGGCTGGCACTCTCGATCGTCGACGATGGCTCGGGACGGTCGCTGGCTGCCCGCTTCCATCTCGAGGTCAACGGTGCCGAGCATGTCCCTGATGCCATCGGACCGCGGGGACTGCGCCTGGCGGTTCGTCATCACAAGAAGGGTCAGCGTTCGACGGCACTCTACACGCGGGGGGAAGGCAGCGTCATCGTGCCGTTGCCGGACCGCGCCAGAGAGGGGACCATCACCGTCAGCCGCGGTTACGAGTATCTCGCGACGAGGGCGCCTTTCGTCGTCGACGGACCGGAGACCCGGCTTACCCTCCGCCTGCGGCGCTGGCTCGACCTGCCGGCGCGGGGCTGGTATGGAGCCGACGCACATCTGCACTTCGACCGCCTGGATCCCGCGACCGACTCGGACTGGTTGACCGCGACCGAGGCGGACGGTCTCTCCCACGGCCACTTCCTGACGCTGAAGGGCGGCAACCTGCCCGGTCTGTGGGCGAGGCAGTACGCTCACGGTCCGGCTGGGCAGGCAGGTACCGCGGTGACGGGATGGATCCGGCCGGGAACGGAGTATCGTGATCGCCTGCAGGGACACATCAGTCTTCTCGGTCCGACAGAGAGGATCGATCCGGTCTCGACAGGTGGACTCGGTGATCCCCCGGTGGCAGAGAACTTCCCGCCTCTGCATGACGTCATGGTCCGTTCCAGGTCGTTGGGAGGGCTGACCGGCATCGCCCATGGCAATGCCCTCGGGCGTCAGCCCACGGGGTTGCTCGACGCCGTCCTGGGTGCTGTGGACTTCGTTGAGATCGCCAATACCCATCGCCTCGAGCTGGAGGCCTGGTACCTGCTGCTGAACTGCGGCATCGTGCTGCCCCCGGCGGGTGGAACCGACCTGCCCAACAACCCTTTCCGCGACAGTTGGCAGCCCCTGCTGGGTGAGACTCGCATGTATGTGAAGTCTGCCGAACCGCCAGATTTCGCTATGTGGAAGCAAGCGGTCTTGTCCGGCGCTGTCGTCGTCAGCAGCGGCCCGTGGCTCGAGCTGGATGTGGCCGGTGTCGGACCTGGAGGCACGGTGACACTGCCGCCCGGAGGCGGCGACGTGCGAGTGACCGCCCTTCTCGAAAGTCCCCGGCCGCCTCAGGCAGTTGAAGTCGTGCACGACGGGCGAGTCGTGAAAGGCCGGACGGAGCAACGGCGGGTTGGGGGCGTCCACCGGTGGCGGGTTTCCCGGCGGATACGAGTGGCGCACAGTGGCTGGATCGCAGCACGGGCCACCGGTGCCCGGAAGGCGGCGCTTGCGGAACACACCGGGATCCGTCAGCGCGCGGCGGCACATACGGCGGTGGTTCGCGTGCTGGTAGGCGACGAGCCGATCCGTTCCCCTGCCGCCGTGCGCCAGCTCAGAACAGAGATACGCCGATTGCGTGAGATCTATCGACGCAAAGGCACCTACAGGAACACGGACGACCGCGACCACACGCTGGCCCTGTTCGATCGGGCTATCGTGAGTCTGCAGACCGACAACGAAAGGTGAGTCAGCCGATCTCGAGCAGTTCCACTTCGAAAATGAGCGTGGCGTTCTTCGGGATCGCCGGGGGCGAACCCACGGCCCCGTAGCCGAGGGCTGCAGGAACTTTCAGTTGACGGTGACCGCCGACCTTCATGGTCAGCACACCCTCGTCCCAGCCACGGATGACCTTGCGCTTGCCGATCTCAAATGTGAAAGGCTTGTTGCGCTTCTTCGAGCTGTCGAAAGACTTGCCGTTGGTCAGCCAGCCCGTGTAGTGGACGGTGACCTTCTGACCCTTCTGCGGCGACGCACCACCGCCCGTCTGCAGGTCGTGGATCATCAACCCCGAGGAGGTGGTCTCGTAGTCGCCGTCGGCGACCTTCGTCGGTCCGGAGGCGCCCCCCGACGACTTCGTGCCGTCGGATCCCAGCAGCAGGTTCTTCAGCCAGCTCATCGTTACACCTCCCAGGTGGATCGCGGCAGATTGCGGCGGCGCAGTTCGGCGTTGAGCTGGCCGGTGTGGTCCTGGCTGTTGCGTATCACATAGATCATGCGCGACAGAATGTTGGGGCCGGTCCAGGGGAAGGCCTCCTGGGGTGCCAGCAAACCCTCGTCTCCCAGTCCTTCCAGCCATACGCGCGTGCGCTGACGCACCACCTCGAGATAGGCGAGGCACTCCTGCTGCCCGGGGAGTTCGTCGGCTGGCGTACCTTCCCAGTCGAGGGCTCGCCCGAACTGGACTTCGGCCAGCCCATTCCATGATTCCGGCTGCGAGTCGCGGGCATAACCGTCCACGGTATTGATCACGTGCAGCGCGTGGCGCGCCGGAATCAGGAAGTCGACATCGCCGTGGCGCCAGTGTTGGTCAGGAATGTCGGTGATGGCCTTGCGCCATTGTTTCCAGGTGGCTTCCAGCTGGCCCTCGATGGCTTCGAGCACGGCCATGGGATCAGTACTGCAAGCTGAGGGATTCGGCGAGGAACTTCACCAGCGGGCTGGCGGCCTTGCATGTGGCAGCAAACTTCCTGGGGAAATCGGCGGCCAGGACATCGGCCCTGGAACTGTCCGTCACGGCGATGAAGTCCTTGCGCATGAGATCCTCGAACAGCGGGTGGTCCCTGTCGACGTCTCCGGGTGGACGCTTGTAGGACTCGCCGTCCAAGGTGAACTGCCGGCGGAAGGCGGCGCCAACCACGGCCTTCTTCCAGGCGGCAGGCTTGTCGAGGATGGCGGCGCGGATCTGCAGCAGGGCGTCCTTGTCCGGTCGCCAGATGCCGGCACCGATGAAGATCTCGCGCGGATCGAGGTGCAGGTAGAATCCAGGTGCATGGGCGTCCTTGGCCCGCTCGTGGCGGAAGTGAACACCGGCATGCGTCTTGTACGGTGTCTTGTCCTTGCTGAAGCGGACGTCCCGATAGATACGGAACAACGAACCACCCACCTTCCGGGCATCGGCGCGAAAGTGGGGGCTGATCTTGTAGAGGGGCTCGGCGAAGGTGTCGATGAAGGCGAGCAGGGGGCCGCGCACGTCACTCTCGAAACGGTCCTTGTTCGCCTCGAACCACTCCCGGTCGTTGTTCTTCTTGAGGTCGCGGAAGAAGGCGAAGAGCTTCGGGGTGATGAATGGGTTTCCGGCCATGTCGTCCTCGGGGTGTGGGGTCCGTGCCGAATCTGGCGGGCCGGTGCTACCGGCGCAATGCCCGCGGCTCAGTCGCCCCAGGGCACGAGCCAGCTGTCGGGCAGGTCGATACCGAACCCCGGCCCCGGGGGCAGGCCGATGACACCATCTTTCGGCACCGGTGTTCCCGGCGTGGCGCGATAGGCCTTGCGTCCCGAATCCGACGGCGAACCGGCGTAACACTCTTCCAGCGGCACGCCCGGGTCAGAGAACTGGATGTATTCGATGAGGTGCACGTTCGGGGCGGCAAAGGTCCAGTGCTGGCCGTACAGTTCGTTGCCACCGGTGTGCAGACACATGGGGATGCCGCAGGCGTCGGCGGCGTGGGCTAGCTTCATGGCTTCGGTGAAACCGCCGATCCATTTGAGGTCGGCCTGGATCAGGTCGACGAGGCGTTCCTGCACGGCGCGGATCCCCGGGTGCTTTGTGGACCAGTGTTCACCCGTGGCCATGGTCTGCCAGGGGACACGCTGCCGCAGGGCCTTGTAGCCTTCGTAGTTCCAATAGGGCAGCATCTCTTCCATCCAGGCCATGCGGTAGGGTTGCAGGGCTTCGCACATGCGCGCGGCGTAGTCAACGTCGTAGGCCATCCAGCAGTCGAGCATGAGGTCGGCGTCGTCGCCGATGATCTCGCGGGCCCTGGCGATGGTCTCCACCGTGCCCTCGATACCGGCGTGGCCGTCGTAGACTGAATGGGGACGGGCGAGCTTGAACTTGCGGAAGCCCAGCTCCTTACCCCAGTCGACGTCGTTGCCGGTCAGGTAGCAGGGGATGGAGCGTTTCTGCGGCCCGCCGGCCAGACGGTAGACGGGCTCTCCCACCGACTTGCCCCACAGATCCCAGAGGGCCAGATCGACGCCCGCCACGGCGCGTGCCGCCAGGCCTTCCATGCCGAAGGACAGGCAGGAATGCCACATGCGGTCGTTGCAGGCGTCGATGGCACCGACCTCCTGGCCGACGACGGCGGGACCCAGGGTCTGTTCGATGAGAATGGCGGCGGTGTTGCCCGTGTCGGTGCTGCCGAGCCCGTACGTGCCGTCGCTGGCGGTGGCCTTCACCCAGATCATGCCGCCCGGCTCGCGCCGGTTGACGGGTTCATCGAAACGATCGAAGGGAGTGGCCTGGCGGAACGTGCGGTGCCAGCTCTCCCTGGTAGGTTTCGTGCCCTCGTGCTCAGCAGGGGGCGGTTCGAGGCGGAACAGTTCGATGCGTTCGATGGTGGCCATGTGGCTCCGTTCGCTGCAGGAGGAGGAAGATGAGCTGGTGGCCGGTCAGTACTAGCTGAGGCCGGCGAGTCCGCACCATTCGTCGTATGTGTCGATCAGCCTGACCTGCGGTATATCGCCCTGGAGATTCGACCACTCCACATCCATGATAGTCTTCCCGTTCCGGACCTGGTGCCGATAGCCGGTACCATCCATCATGGCGATGTCGGGCGCCAGCTGGAAGGTGTAATCCCCTGCTGACTCGGCTATCGATACGAAGGTGCTCCATGCCCGAGCGCCCTCTGGCAATTGTTCCAGATCCAGCGTGGCCTTCTTTTTCTTGACCTTGCTGAGTTCAACAACCCGATCTGCGAGTTCAGGGTTGTCCTTCGGCGCGAGGCTCTGCGCCATCGAGGCATACCACGTCGAGAGCTCACGTTCGGCGATTTCTATCTCCACCGAACTCCCGACGCAGACAAAGGTGAGAACGACCTCGCCAGCGAAGCTTGGCAATACGATGAGTCTGGTTGCTCCTGACACGCCCGGGGCAGTGACGATCTGGCTCAGATCGGCAAGCTCGTAGCTGTCGTGCATCAGCGTGCCTTCGGTGATCGCACCCTCCAAGGCAAGCATCTCCTTGAACATCTGGTCCTGTTTCTCCTTCTCTTTCTCTGCTCTTGCCCTTTCTCTTTCCAACCTGGCCACCAGACGCGGGCCGCGAGGATGCTCAACCGGGCAGTACTTGTGGAAGATGTTCAGATCTTCCATGGGCCACCATTCGTCGTTGGTCAGGACACGGCACTGGATCAGCGCCTTAGGAGGGACTCGGCCCGCTGCAATCTGCGCCTTGAGTTCCTCAAGCTCGATTTCAACGGGTTCTGTATCTGTCGTCAGTTGCAGTCTCATCTGGAACCTTTGGCGAAGGTAGCACGGCCGAGGGGGCAATTCCAGCCAGCCACGTTGCGGCAGGACCAAGTCTCCGTCTATCGTATGCACCCATGCCGCGTCCGCCCAACATCCTGCTCATCGTCGCTGACGACATGGGGTACGGCGACTTCGGTCGTTTCGGTGACGGTGGCCCCCGTACGCCCACCCTCGACGGACTGAGTCACGCGGGTGTATGCCTGACCCAGCACTACTCCGGCTCACCGGTATGCGCCCCGGCCCGTGCGGCCCTGCTCACGGGCCGTTACGCCCACCGCACCGGCGCCATCACACCTCAGGAGGTAATGGGCCTGGACCGCATCCACCCGGGTGAAGTGACGCTGGGTGACAGCTTCCGCCACGCTGGGTACGCCACCGGCCTCATCGGCAAGTGGCACAACGGGGCATTGGACGACCGGTTTCATCCCAACCGTCGCGGCTTCGACGAGTTCGTCGGCTTTCGCGGTGGCTGGATGGACTACTGGAACTGGTGGATCGAGCGAAACGGCTCAAGGGAGTGGGGGGATGGGACCCGCTATCTCACCGATGTGTTTACCGAGGAGGCAGTGGGTTTTCTACGCCGGCATCGCTCCGAGCCGTTCCTGCTGAATCTGTGCTACAACGCCCCGCACTCGCCCTTGCAGGCTCCCGACGCCATCGTGCAACCGTACCTGGATCGCGGCATCGCCCCGGGGGCGGCGATCACGTACGCGATGAACGAAGTGATGGATACCGGGGTCGCACGCCTGCTCGAAGAGCTGGACACACTCGGGCTGGCGCAGGACACGATCGTCATGTTCACCAGCGACAACGGTCCGGCCATGCGTCTGCGTGCCGATCAGGTGCCGGAGGGTATGGGTGTGGACACGAGTCGGGGCAACGCTGGCTTCCGTGGCGCCAAGGGGTCGGTCTACGAAGGCGGTATCCGCGTGCCCATGGTGATGCGCTGGCCGGCAGGTCTCGAGGGCGGGCGCACGGTGGACGAGCTCGTGCATTTCACGGACTGGCTGCCGACACTGTTGGGGATCGCCGAGGCTGAGCGACCGGAAGGTCTGCCGTTGGATGGCGGTGATGTGCTGTCGTTGCTGCGGGGTGAAACGCCAGCAGAGGCACCGCGGCAATACTGGCAGTGGAACGCCTATTCACCCATCAGCACCTGCAATGCCGCCATGCGTGATGGTCCGTGGAAGCTGGTGCGACCGCAGATCGCCATGCGTCCGGCGACGGAGGCGGCGCAGGCGGCGATGGACCGCTACGTCGAGCAGGACATCGCCTACAAGAACGATCCGGACAACACGACGCAGATGATGGAACCCGAGCCGGAGAGAATCATCGCGGAGCCGCCACCGGCAGAGCTGTACCACATCGGAGAGGATCCGGCGGAGACGCAGGATCGGGCCGGGAGCCATCCGGACCGGGTGTCGCGCATGCAGGCGGAACTGGAGACATGGTTCGACGAAGTCGAGGCGGATCGGCGTCAGGTGGCGGAGGAGAACATCGCCGACTGATTTCAGCCTTCAGTCTGGTTCGGATCCGGCAGGTTGTCCAGATGGGCCAGGTCACCGAAGAAGCGGACCATCCAGCGCTCGTCATCGTCCAGGTAGAACGAGCTGATGCTGGTATTGCCCATGTCGAACCGCCGTCGGGCGGCGACATCGAGGCCGAGTACGTGTTTGACGAAGCTTCCCAGCGCACCGCCGTGGGTGACGGCGACGACGAGCTCCCCCTGGTGAGGGGCGACGATACGGTCGACGGCGGCGACGACGCGGTCGTGCAGCTGGCGCTGGCTCTCGCCACCGGGCACGACATAGTCGGGATCGCCGGAATAGTGGCGTGCCCACTCTTCGGGATACTGCGCCGGGATGTCGGCCTTGGGGAGGCCCTGAAAAATGCCGAAGTGCCGTTCGGCGAGGCCGGCATCCTCTGCCACTCTGTGATGCGCGGGGTCGGCGATGAGCTGGGCTGTCTGCCGGGCTCGTCCCAGATCCGAGCAGTAGAGTGTGGCGCAGGTGTCCATGGCGTGGAGGCGCGGCGCCAGAGCCCTGGCCTGATCGATCCCCTCCTGTGTGAGGGGGCTGTCCATCCGCCCCTGGTAGATGCCACCAAGGTTGAATTCGGTCTGGCCGTGGCGCACTAGGAGGAGGCGGGTCGTCGGCATACCCTCAAGTAGACGCGACGTTGCCACACTGTCAACGCGGCGTACCTTATCTGTCGGTTTCGAGTCATCCAGACCCAATACGACAGGACAGAAATACCATGGCAAAGGCATCTGCCCGGCACATCCTGGTCAAATCCGAGGATGAGTGTCAACAGATCAAGGACAAGATCGAGGGGGGCGCCGATTTCGCCGACATGGCGAAGGAGCATTCGACGTGCCCCTCTGGGCGCGAGGGCGGTGCCCTCGGCGAGTTCGGCCCGGGAATGATGGTTCCCGAATTCGACAAGGTCGTCTTCAACGAAGCCGTCGATGTCGTGCACGGCCCGGTACAGACGCAGTTCGGCTACCACCTGCTGGAGATCACGAGCCGCACGGACTGATCTTCCGGCAATCCCGCTTACAACAGATCAGGTCGGCCCCGGTGGACTTCCATGGCAGATCCCCTGTCAGCCTCGAAGGCGATCTTGAGAGCTTCGTAGGCGCGCCAGGGGTCGACGGAGCTGCCGCAGGTGAAGATGTCGATGGCGGCGTAGTGGTGCTCGGGCCAGGTGTGGATGGAGAGATGGCTCTCCTGAATCGACACCGTGCCCGTGACGCCACTCGGTGAGAAGCCGTGGAAATGAGAATCGATGACGGTGGCGCCGGCCTGCTCGGCCGCATTCAGCAGGCACTGGCGGACAAACTCCAGATCGTCGAGCCGGCCCCGGGCGCAGCCGTAAAGATCGACCAGCAGATGTCGGCCGAGGGCGGCGCTCGTCGGGATGTCGACGGGCGTCGGGCGAGGCTCAGGACCGCTCATACGTCAGGGCGCTGGTGAGCGATGACGGCGAGCCGGTCGCCGCTGGCAAAGGCATAGCCACCCCCGGGATTCACCCGCAGGTCGCCACCGTCGGGCTCGACGGCTACAAGCAGGACGTCGAGCCTCTGTTTGGCGATGGGCAACATCTCCTCGAAGCTTCTTCCCACCCAGTCAGGCGGCAGATCGATCAGGTAGATCTCGCACTGCTCTTCGGTGCGCACCAGGCTCGAGATGGCCCGCGAGCTGCCCGGGTCGAGGACGGCTCGGCTCAGCAACCCGCTGGAGAGAGCACCCACCACGACCGCCTCGTCGGCCCGGCTGATGTCGGCGTGTTGTGTGGAGCTGGCATCGAACAGCTGAATGCAGACGTGGAGATCCGCCCTGTACTCCTTGACGGTCAGGGCTTCGATCAATGTCTTGGCGTCGCGCCCGGCCACATCCTCGATGTCCTGGTTTCCCAGGATGACCGCCCCGGAGCAGTCCGCGGCGCTGGCTCGTTCCAGGGTCTGGGCGTCGACTCTGCCGCAGACGAAGTCGACACGGCCGGCCTCGCCTTCGGCCGGCATGGGGTGGGAGGGCAGGTCGGCGAGGACGACGACTTCCACCTCGAGGCGATCGGCGAGGATGTTGCGGACCAGATCCTCACCCGTCTCGTTCCAGCCACAGACCAGGACGTGTCCACTCGTGTTCACGGGCTTGATCCCCCTGTCTTTCTTGCTCCGGTGCTCGATGATGAAGGTGGCCAGCTCCGCCGTGAAGCCGCCGAGGACGCCGATGCCCAGGACCATGAGAACCGCCCCCACCACGCGGCCCGCCGCTGACTCCGGGTAGAAGTCCCCGTAGCCGACGGTCGTCGTCGTCACGACCGCCCACCAGAGTCCGTCTCCGATGGGGTGATCCTCGAGAAGAGAGAACAGGACCCCACCGACGACGATAAGGGACGCCGACAGCACGGAGATCCATACCAGCGAATGCTGATGGACGAGTCGGCGCCAGGCGCGCATCAGGGGCAGCCATAGCGGCATGGCGGAGGTTCTCTAGTCTCGGGGCGTTGTCAGCTGTGCTACAGCACCCAGACGACGAGCATGCTGCCGCCCACGTAGCCGAAGGCTTCGAGCAGTCCCGCGCCGATGCGGGGCTCTTCCTGGGTCTGCTGGGCGGCCAGGCTGACGCCCGGGGCCAACAGGACGTCGGTCAGACGCTTGATGATGAGGAGGATGATCAGACCGAAGGCGGCATCGACGGCAAAGGTGGTCAGGCTGTCCTGCCAGCCGGCGAAGTCGCCGGCCACGGCCAGGCTGATGATGTTGCCCATACCCACCAGCACACCCGCGAAGGCCAGCCCCACGGCGGCGTTGTCGCCTTCGAGCTGCTCGTGGATGCTGTGCGGTGTGGCCATTTCGTAGAGCCGGCCGAGAATCAGCAGTACGGCCTGGGCCAGAGCCCAGAACACGACACCCACCCACCAGGCACCGGTGCCCTGCTGGATGGAGAGCAGAATGAGGCCGTTGGCGATGTGGACTCCAGCTTCGACGAAAGCCGTACCCAGGTTCTGGTCCTCCACGACCTCCCGGGTGTTGTCGAAGCGGGGCAGCAGGACCTTTTCGCACAACCAGCTGGCCACCAGCATCATGGCGATGGTCATGACACCGAAAAGGGCGATGGCCGTCAGGTCTGCCTGCCAGCCGGCGGAGGGCCCGGCCAGAACGCCGCCCAGGGCGATGGTGACACCGAAGAGATAGCCGGCCACCGACACGGCCAGAGCGACGTTGCCCTTGTCGAAGAGCTCCGCCTTGAGATCCACGCGCCGGTACAGGCCGGTGTAGGCCCACTTGGCGATCACCAGCAGAGCGAAGGCCTCGAGCAAGTACACGGCGGCCCTGCCCATGGGGATCAATAGGTTGTCTAGCACTTGTCTACCTTCCTCTCTCCGTCCTGCTGATCATTTGCCGAAGCGGCTGGATCCCCGCCCCCAACCGCCGGATTTGCTGCGATTGCTGGCGAAGCCCCGTCCGCCTCCCGCGGAACGCTGACGGTAGCGCTGGTAAAAGCCGGGGCGGGTCTTCTGCGTCTGCGTTCCAGCGGTGCCGAAGGTCTGTCGCCCCTTGGTGACAGGACCGAAGTGGGGACTGCCTCGCTGGCGGTCACGTCGGTAGCCGTCGAAATCACTGCGGCCGACGCGGTGACCGCCGAGCATGGCGCTCATGAAGGCGTACTGGCCGTAGAACTGCCAGAAGCCGCCGCCACCCCAGGATCCGTAGTGACTGTTGCCCACGTACTGGTATCCCGCCGGGTACGCCTGGCCGGGCGTCGAGCGCTTGCCGTCCAGGGTCTTGCTGGCCACCACCATCCCCAGATAGTGCTGGTACCGCGCCATGACCTCTTCAGAAACCTTCACCCAGTCCGTCTTGCGGGTCTCGTACACCAGCGTGTCCTGGCCAGACGACGTCCGCTGGCCGGCGGCCGTCATGACCTGCAGACGGAGGAAGTAGTCGGGGAAGAAGCCATCTTCCACCTTCAGGTCCTCGATGATGACGGAGTACTCCGGATACCGTTCCAGATCACGAGCCACCTGTTGCACCGGATCGGGCGAGCGCCCGCACCCGGCGGTGACGATGAGGGCTCCCAAAATGAGGAGGATGGCTATCCGTTTGTCTCTCACCGGTCGCCTCCCGGCAGAATATCGGTGAAGGAATACTCCTCGACGTACTCCCCTTCGTAGGCCGAGAACCGTTGCTCGCTCCACTGCACGAGAAAAAGCAGGCGCCCGTCCTGCGTCTCGAAGCTCCAATTGACGAACTCCCGTCCCTCGCCCTCGGAGGTCGAGCCGTCGGCGTCGATGTCGCGTTGCACACCAGCATTGGATTCCACGGCCTCGTATTGCCTGGACTCGAAGTGGATCGCCTCCGGCGGGTCGCTGTCAGCGCGGAGGGCGGTGGTGACGTCCTCCTGAATGTCGCCGAGGCCGATACTGCGCGTCAGCGTCCAGCCGACTTTTCCGTCTTCCTCTTCACGTTCGAGAAAGCGCACGTCATCACCGGCGGTCAGCTGCCACTCCTGGGTAGGGAAGCCGTCGTAGTCGTAGACACACCGGGCGGTGACCTCCCAGGTCTTCAGATCGTAGTCGACGAGATCGCTCAGGCGCATCGAGTCCAGCCGCAGGTCGGCGAGACCGTCGACATTCTCGTCGGAGTCCTCGCCTCCGAACCATTTCTTGCTCAGGCTGATCATCGGTTCTACCAGCGGCTCCAGTCCTGACGGTACTGCCGGGCGAGAACGGGTCGGTCGAGTCGGTTGATGATGACGTCGGCCGGCCGGCTCATGTCGGCGGGGAAAACCTGCATGTGACGGAACAACTCCGTCGTGACATAACGCAGATCGGGTACATCTATAGTTACGTCCGCCAGCTGACCTTCGCCACCGGTGGTGCCGGCGACGAACCCCCACTCCCCGAAGGAGGGCACGAGGGTGTGGTAGGGGATGACGTGGAACCCGGCTTCAGCCATCGTGGCGGCAATGCTCCAGAAAGCGGTCTTAGCATAATAGGGACTGGAGGCCTGCGTGACCACCACCCCTCCCGGCGACAGATGCCGGGCAGCCAGTCGGTAGGCCTCGACGGAATACAGCTTGCACAGGGCTTCGTCCCGCGGGTCCGGCAGGTCGAAGAGGATAACACCATACGCTTCGTGCCCGCGTTGGAGGAAGCCGAAGCCATCCTCAGCAAAGATATGAACCTGCGGCCGACTGAGGGCATTGTCGTTGAGGCGTGTCAATCGCAGGTCCCGCCGGGCCAGATCTGTGATGGCCGGGTCGAGGTCCACCAGGTCGACACGCTCCACATCACTGTGGCGCAGCACCTGACTCACGGTGAGACCATCGCCACCCCCGATAACGAGAACCCGTTGCCGACTGTGGGCCAGGGCCATGGCCGGGTGTACGAGGGATTCGTGGTAGCGGTACTCGTCCATCGAAGAGAACTGCAAGTGCCCGTTCAGATAGAGCCGTACGTCGTCCTGCCACTGGGTGAGAACGATCTGCTGATACTGCGAACGTTCGCTGTAGATGATCCGGTCGGAATAGAGATCGCTCTCCAGCCGTTCGCGCATGGGGTCGACGGCCACCAGAGCCAGGGCCAACCCGCAGGTGATGACGATTCCCAGTGCAAGGAGCATCCGCCGCCCGGCCATCAGCTGCGACCAGAACCCGGCCAGCAGCACGAGCCCCACCCCGACATTGAGCAGTCCGGCCACAAGGGCTGTGTTGAGGGACCCCAGCAGGGGCAGCAGGAGGTAGGGGAACAACAGAGCTGCCAGCAGCGAGCCCAGGTAGTCCAGGAAGAGCACGTTGGACAGCACCGTTCGCAACTCGCCGTGTCTCTGCAGCATGCGAGTCAACAACGGCAGCTCGAGGCCGACGAGGGCGCCCACGGCGACGATGAGCAGCACCATGACGTAGCGGAAGTGGTCAGTGTAGAGGTAGGCGACGTAGAGTGCAGGTACCGAGCACCCGCCCACGGCTGCCAGCCACAGTTCGAAGGCGATGAAACGTTCCAGCAAGCGCTCGTCGTCGACGGCCCGCGACAGCCAGGACCCCAGGCCCATGGAGGCGAGGAAGAGTCCGATGGTGATGGAAAACTGGGCGACACTGTCGCCGAGGAAATAGGCCGACGTGCTGCTGATGAGCAGCTCGTAGATGATGGCACAGGCGGCGGCCGAAAAGATGGCGGCCAGCAGCACAGCGGGTCCCCAGCGTCCGCCCGTCTCCGCCGTGTCGGTCGGCTCAGCCATGAACCGGCATCCCTTGGAGAGAGGTCGTGTAGGGGGTATCCAGCCTGTCGAGACAACGCTCTGCCGCGGCGATGCCGGCGAAGATCGACTCTTCGAAAAGTGGCAGGCCGCCCGCATCGCAGGTGGCGAACTCCACCACGCCGCAGGGCATCCGCCGCAGGCGGCTCTCAGGACCCCAGATTACCCCCGGGCGGGGGCGCACCATGCCGTGGCCCCAGCGACAGATGTCGATCCCTTCCACCAGATCCGGCAGCTGCGGATGGATGCGTGTCAGGTCGGTCAGCACCTTGCGAGCCCAGGGCTGCGGATCGTCGGCCAGCAGGTCTTTCCTGGCGGCCGCCGGATCGCCGATCAGGGGCAGGTAGTAGACGAGGACCTCACCGTCCTGATTGGAGGGTGGGGGCCTCTGATGCCGGGCAGAGACATACCCGACGGACGGGCTGTCCATCAACACATTGTCCCATGCCAGTCCGGCATCGGCAAGCGGGGCCGTCAGCCGTACCGCGGCCACGAGCCAGGGAATGTAGTCCAGTTGCTTGATGGCCTGTTGCTGGGCTGTGGGCAGGTCGGCGACCACGTGCGGCGCGGTGTGGAGCTTGCCGGCGTAAACGACACCGCGGGCTCGGACCCGACGCCGTTCGCCCGTGGGCGCGTGAATACACAGGGCTTCGGCCGAGGTGTCCTCCGAACGGAGGCCGAGGACGGCCGTAGCCAGCCACTGTTCGTCGCTGCTCTGCCCGCGGGCAAGGCCGTCGGCGAGAAACTGGTTGCCCTGAGGCCAGGTCAGTGTGTCAGAAGGGTAGTCGTGGCGCACGCGGCGGTCGTAGTAGCGACAGGCGAAATAGTGAATACCCGCCCAGGCGGAGACGTCGCCGGCGAGTCCGCCATAGTCGTCCTTGCAGGCCTGGTCGATGAGCCAACCCAGGCGAGGGCTGCGCCAACCCTTGTGCCCCATGTACTCGGCCATGGTCTGGCCATCCAGCTGGCGTACGTCGGCATCGGCCGAACTGTAGGCCAGGGGCATGGCAAAACCGCGACGTCCGTCCTGGCCGCGATGCAGGGTCCAGCGCAGCATGTCATCTTCGAAGGCCCGCAGATCATCGACCTCGTCCTGGCCGGCGTCGGCAAAGGGGTCGAGTCCCTCGACCCACTCACCGTTGGCCCACAGTCTCTCGGCAGGCGCGCGCAGCAGGTGATCGGGGTTGACGAGGGGGCGCCCCGCAGCGTCGTACCCGGTGATCACGTCGAGGTCAGACAGCACCTCGTGAACACAGTCGGCCTCGGCGGGCGGCACGTTGATGTAGTGGGCTCCCCACGGGAAATCGAGCCCTCCCGCCTGCCCGGCCGCGGTGTTGCCGCCCAGGCGGTCGGCGAGCTCGACGAGGAGCACGCGCTCCACGCCGGCTTTCTTGAGCTTCCAGCAGGCGGCCAGTCCCGACACGCCGCCACCGACGACGAGGACATCGACGTCGGTCTCGGCAACCGCATGGAACCGGGCGGGATCTACGGGGCGTCGCAGCATGTGGCCACGCTGCGGCGACACGGCATCGACGAAACGCGCCTCGATCTGGCCATCGTAACTCGAAGACCTACGCTCTGTGCAGGCGAGAGGCAGACACACGGAACCGGCAAGGAGCGTCTTGAGGAAGCTCCTGCGTGGTACGTGACTCATAGAAAAATCAGCTGATGCCCATCTTCGACTTGAGCTGGGCCAGTGAGTCCTCGGCTTTGCTCGGGCCACCGCTGAGCAGCGCCTTGTCGATCTCGTCGTCGATGGAGCTTCCGGAGTCGGCCATCTCGCCGTACGCCTGCGACAGGGCTTCCTCCTCTGAGACCTTGTCCTTCATGCGCTCCAGCAGGGCCACCGTACCCTTGGTGTCGACGTTGGACAGGCGCTGGTTGATCTTGCGCGTGGCGTTGGCGGTGCGCGCCCGGGCCTTGAGCATGACCAGGTCGTTCTCATAGGAAGCGACCTTGGATTTGAGATCGTTGACGTTGTTCTGAAGGTTGGCCACCATCTGATTCTGCGTCTGTGCCTGCTGTGTGGTCTGCAGCGCCCGGGCGGCGGCCTCCTCCTTGCGGCTGAGGGCCTCCATGGCGAGCCGTTCGGCTTCGCCGGCCTCGACGTCGCCGGACTGACCCTTCTGCAGCAGCAACATGGCCTTGCGCTCGTAGTCACCGGCCAGGCGTTTGGCGTCGTCGGCGTCCTTGGACATACGAATCGCCAGAGATTTGACCTCGGCAAGGCTCTTCAGGCTTTCCTGCAGGTCCTTGCGCAGATCGCGAACGGCCTGCTCGCTCATCTTGATGGGATCCTCGAGCTTGTCGACGAGGGAGTGGGCCTCGGCCTCTCCGGCCTTGAAGAGGCGATTGAAAATGCCAGCCATGACGTTTCCTATTCTCCCGCGACGAAGCCGAGGAGCTCGTCGCCGTTTTCGGCCAGGCCCAGACTGAGGGCGTTGATGGTCGTCTCCAGCTCGTTCAGGTCCAGATTGTCCAGAGCCAGGGTGTTTCGATAGAGCAGGGTGTCGCCCTCTTCGTTGAGGACGAAGGCACCGAAGACGAAGCTCCGGTTCATCTGCAGGAGGCGGCGATAGACTGTCGTGGGAACTTCGCCCTGAAACTTGAGGATGAGCTGCTCAAGGACCAGAAGGTCGTCCTCGCAATCGATGACGAGCTGGTGGATGCCGCGCTCCTCATCGTTGATGATGATGATCTCCTCGTCGGCGATCTCCTCGTCGATGGAGAAACCCAGGTCGACGATGTACTCTTTGACGCGTTCGAAATGGTCTGCCATAGTAGCCTCGAAAGATAGTCCGCTAACGGTTCCCGTCCTGTTCCAGCACCTTCGCCAGCTCCTGGTATGCCCGTGTCAGTTCAGCCGTCAACTCGCTGGCGACCTGCCGCTTCTCCGGGTCCTCACCGTGGAGGTCGGGGTGGTATCTCTTCATCATCTGTTTCCAGGCCGACCGCACGGCGGACAGATCTGAACCGTAGGGAATCTCGAGGTTGGCGTAGTACCCGGCCAGCACCCCGTCCCGACGATCGTCTGCGCGTTCTGCCTGGGCGCCCTCCGCCCCGGAGTCCTGTTCCGACGCACCATGCCACGATTCGTCGTCGACGGGCGATCGGGGTTCTCGGTCGCCCAAGTGGGCGCGCGTCAACTCAAAGAGTCGGCGGAGCAGGTCTCCTGACATTGGAAGGGTTGAATGTACTGGGACTCATGTCGCCGGTCCAGGTTCCACCTGAGAGTTGGTGAACGCCTCTGTGTAGCGTACCCCTTCTGCCGCCAGGCGGTGTCGAGCCCAACGTGCATCGACCAGATGAGCCTTGTCTGACGCGACGGGACTCACCATAATGGGCCGCGTAACTCTCCTAGCCGTTGCCGCTACCACCGTGAACTGAAGGACGTAATGCCATTGGTCCAGGCAGCACGCGCCTACTTCGCCAGGCGACCGCCTGTCGTTCGCCTGGTCGAAGTACTCGCTCCCCTGGGTGTCTTCGCCGCCTACATCCCCGAGGTCCGGCTGGTTTTCGGTACGGAGGCCCTCATCGGATGGGGGATAGGTGCGATCGGCTTCGCCGTTGCGGCACTGGCCGAGGTATTCCAGCGCCGTGGGGTTCCGCGTGGCACCGGGTCGGCCCAGGACGAGGGTCAGCACGCGGCCCCATCGCCCTTGAAGCTCGCCATCGTTCGCTCGCTGCTCCTGTTGGTGTTTATGGCATCCGTGACCTTCCTCGTCAACGCCGACATCGCTGGAGCCGACTACCCAAGAGGCGGGTCGTTCATCATCACATACTCGGCCTGCCGGCTCATTCTCGCTTTCGCCCTGCTGATCGCGTGCTTTACGCTCGGGAGGCTGGCATTGGAGCTTGTGCCGGGTTCCCGTCCGAGTCTCGAGGACGCAGGAAGCACATTCGTACTCTGCTTCTTTGGTGGCGCCAGTCTGTACGGCCTGATGTTTGTGCTGCTTGGATGGTTCGGTCTGATCGGATTGCCGGCGGCTCTGACGTTGACCGTACCTATGGTGATACTGGCCCCATCATTCGTGTTTCCCCTGATGCGTCAGGTGGCTCACAAGGTTCACCATGAACTTCACTCACTGCGGGGGCCGCAGTTGTGGCTGCGAGCACTTCTGGTCTGGTGTACGACGCTGGCTGGGGTGCTGATCATTCTGGCACGAGGACTCTACCCCGGACAGACCACAAATGACGTATGGGAACATTACCTGCACTACTATCGGGATGTCCTGGCAACCGGCAGTCTCGGCCCACACCCGACGTGGTATCATTTCCACGTATCCAAAGGGGCGGGATTGTTCTACCTGCTCGGATCGCTCAGTGACGAGTTAGCTCCGCAACTCGTGTCGCTGTGTTTTGTCCTGTCTGCCGGAGTCGTTGTCTATCTGATTACGCGTCGATTCACGGGAGATTCATCCTGGGCCCTGCTGGGGACCACGGTATTTCTGACCACCTACCGTGGAGACTTCTTCAAGCATCATGATGTCCTGACCGGTTTCATCGCCTTCTTCATCTGGTCGACGATCGAAATTGGCTACAGAACGGATGCCGCCCGCCGGGCGATCGCCGTGGTCACGGCCTTCGTGGCGTTCTATGCAGGCTTCTACCTTCCGATGGGTTCGGCCATCCTCTCCCTCTTCTGGCTCGCCCTGCTTCTTCCGATCCGTCATATCCCAGCGTGGCGGCCCCACCTGCCAATGCTGGGATGGTCACTGGTTGCCATGGTAGTCGGGGTCGCATCAGCCCTGCTCGTCAACTACGGCGCCACGGGACTCGCGGAAACCGTCCCGCTTGGTTTCTTCTGGTCTCTGGCAGACCAACAGAGGTTCGATGACACCTTCGGCGTCACTGGGATCGCCCTCCTGCTGGATTCGGAAAGCGATCGGCTGAATCTGTCTGCGTCGTTGACGCACTGGCTCTTCCAGACGCTCCGCTACCATCACCTGCACGCCTTCTTCCCCCCCACAATGATCATCCCGGGTCTCCTCGCAGCGATTGTCCTCACGGCGAGACGCTGGCCGTTGAGCGCAGCACGGGGTCAGGCCTACTCCGTAACCGTGCTGACTGCGTTTGCTGGCTCGGCCCTCCTGTTCAGCCTTTTCATCCGGAACGTGAGTCTTTCACGGCTCTATGCTTTTTCAGCGCTGCTATTGACCCTGGTATTCGTTCCGCTGAACCGAGCCATCATCGATGCCCTCTGCAGGGATGCCATACGGCCGTGGGCGAGGGCCGGCCTGCTGAGCCTGCTTGCCGTCTTCGCCCTCGGCCAGTCACTGTGGTACAATGGCAACACGTGGGGTGTGACGAGAGATATGCTCACGTCGTTCTATACCGGCAAGCGCTCTATGGCGCAGTCCATGCTGGAGAATGATGGACTGTTCAACCAGAACGTGAAACTGAGTACCGTCCACCAGATGCGGGCGCGACTCAACCTGGATGCCAGGATCGTGAATCTTGGATTTGATCCGGGACCGGCGAATTCCTTCCCTGCCCCAGGTATCATCTATGGCGGCAACCACGGGTTCGGACCACAGTATGTGGATGTCATCTTCGGTGAGCCACAGGCGGCGCAGTCCATTCTGCAGGATCTGCAGCTGAACTACTTCCTCTTCGATCTGCGCAATGGCATTGCCAACAGCATCGCATATGGCCGCCTCTTCCAGCCTGAACACCTCGAGCAATACTTCCGAGTCGATCTGCAAAGTGGCGATACATATCTGTTGACCTGGCGGCTTCCTGGCCAGGAGGAACCGATTCCTTATCGCTTTCGCCAGGTCCTTGAACTGGCGCAGAAGGAGCCCCTGAGATATCCCAATTCGGGAGCCTTCCTCGCTGATATTGACACGATTCTCGAAGTCGAGGTCTCGCTTGTCGTAGAGACAGCCATGCAGGCTGGCGTCGCAGGCAGGATGCTCCCGGTCACGAATGATCCGAGGGCTGTGGAACGGATCGCGCAAGCCACGGCTGCGGCGTTATCGGCTGGCTTCGGGACGGTCACTCTGGCCCAGAACAGGGTGCTGCTGCAGGATCTTCAGCGGAACGTGCAGACGTCTCTTATTGGCGTGCTGCCCGATCTCGAAAAGGCGGTGCGCGAGTGGATGTCGAGGGAAGGGATCTCGGAGGCCGATCGTCTTGAAACCTACCGTCTTGAATACGGCAGGCCCCTTCCCGATCTCGACAGGGCGGCACGCGAGTGGATTTCGGTGAAAGGGTCCTCGGAGGCAGGCCTTCTTGACGCCTACCGTCTTGAGTTCGGCAAGCTCCTTCAGGATTCTGTTGGGCGTTTGGCGACGCGTTTCTGCACAGAAGTGTTCAACGAGAAGATTGCGGCGCCGCTGACCACCGGAACGGCGAATCGCATCGCCCGGATATTCGCCAGCCGCGAGAACCTGGAGGCGATCTTGAGACAGAATCGCTGATGAGGAGTTCTGGTCTGTGCGCGTCCTGGACCAGCCCTCCCTCGCCGAACCCGCTCAGGTCTTCATGCCGCTCAGGCTGATGCCGCCCACCAGGTACCTCTGGGCCACCAGGAACAATACAATGAGCGGCGCCGCACCCATGACCGAGGCGGCGAATACGCGCGGCCAGTCGGCGCTGGTCTCGGAGCGGAACAGGCTGAGTCCCACCGTGAGGGGGTAGTAGTCCTGGTTGCTCAGCACGATCAGGGGCCACTCGAACATGTTCCAGGCCCCCATGAAAGTGAACAGGCCCAGCGTGATGATCGCCGGCTTGGACAGGGGCAGGATGACATGCCTCAGGATGCCCCAGGAACCGCAGCCATCGATACGGGCGGCGTGTTCGAGCTCGGCCGGGATGTTGAGGAACGCCTGGCGCAGCAGGAAGATGCCGAAGGCGCCAGCGAAACCCGGGATGATGACACCCCACAGGGTATCGACGAGGCCGAGTTCGCGGATGACGAGGAAGTTGGGGATCAGCAGCACGGCAGGTGGCACCATCATCGTGGCCAGCAGCATGCCGAAGAGCAGGTCACGGCCGAAAAAGCGCATGCGGGCGAAGGCGTAGGCGGCGAGAATATTGAAGAACAGCTGCAGCGAGGTGATGACGACGGCGTAGATGAAGCTGTTGCCCAGGTAGCGGTCGATGACGCCGTAGCGGATGGCGTCGACGTAGTTGCGCCACATGGACCAGTCGGCACCGGGCCAGTCGAGGGCACTCGGCTCGTCCTGCAGGTGGGCCCACCGCTCACCGAGCTGATAGCGCGTCGGGACCAGGCTCTGCCGGTCTTCGGCGAACTCCTTCCGCGTCTTCATCGACGAGCCCACCATGTAGGCGTACGGGTAGACCATGACCATCGCCCCGAGGGTCATGGCGATCAGGGCCAGCCGTCGGCCGTCAGTCATGGATCCCGCTCTTCGCAGAGATCGCGCGGGGCGAGGGGGTTGTGGGCGATCTCGGCCCGGACGGCGTTGATAAGCCGGTCGGTCCAGAGCAAGCGAACACGCCGTCAGTCATAAATCCGGCGCGAGCGGAAGACGCGCATCTGCAGGAAGACGAAGACGAAGATGACGGCAAAGAGCAGCCAGGCCAGGGCCGAGGCGTAGCCCATCTGTCCGGCCACGGCAAAAGCGTTGACGAAGATCGAGTAGGCGATGACCTCGGTGCTGCGCTCGGGTCCCCCGCTGGTCATGATATACACGGAGGTGAAGACCTGGAAGGAGCCGATGATCGTCATCACCGTGACAAAGACGAGGGTGTTGCGCAACATGGGCAGGGTCACATGGAGGAACTGTTGAAAGCGGTTGGCGCCGTCGACGACGGCGGCGTCGTACAGATGCTGGGGAATCTCGGTGAGACCAGCCAGAAAAATGACCATGTTGTAGCCGGCGCCAGCCCAGACGCCGAGCAGCGCCAGCGCCGGCAGGGCGGTCCACGATCGGTCCAGCAGCTGACCGTAGTTGCCGAAGATGTGGTAGAACACGAGGGCGAGCACGACACCCGGCGTGATGGAGGGCAGGAAGTACAGAGTGCGGAACAGGGCCTGACCCGCTTTGGCGCGCAGGCACAGAAGGGCCAGCGGCAGGGCGGTGAGCAAGGTCCCCGACACACTCAGCACGACGTAGACCGCCGTGTGGCGCATGGCGAGCCAGAAATAACTGTCATCGGACTGCAGGGCCCGGCGGTAGTTGTCGAGGCCGACGTATTCGGAGGCACCAGCGAAGGCGTCGTAGTGGTGGAAACTCACCCACAGACTGATGCCCATACTGACGAAGCTGAAGACACAGGCCACGGTGAGGGCAGGGCCGATGTAGAGATAGGGCAGCAGACGCTGGCTCAACGGTATTCTTGATGCCATTACCGACCTGCCTCACCACGGCTGTCGAGCCAGCTGGCGACCTGCTCGTTGTAGCGTCGATAGACGTTGTCGACGTTGGCGGCGGCGGTCTTCATGGCGACCTCCACGGACGGATACGGCCCGCGCCCCTCGATGATCTCCGGGTAGCGTAGCAGCACCGATTCGACGATGGGGTTGGCCTGGTGATCGACGGCGATGATCTCCGTATGGCGGAGCTTGTCGCCCGCCAGGCAGATCTGCTTGACATTCGACAGGTAGGGCCGCTCCCGTAGCGCCTGCTGCCAGCGATCCGTCTGGTAGAAGTCGAACCGAGGGCCATTGTAACCCAGGTGCACGGAGCGCAGCAGGCTGCCTTCGAGACCCCCGACGAACTTCACGTAGCGCCAGGCGGCATCGACATTCTCGCAACGCTGGGTGATGACGAGCATGTTGCCCCACGTGACCGTGGCGGGGCCATCGCCGCTTGGCCCCGGGGGGAAGGCGGTCTTGCCGAAGTGGGTCCAGCCCATCGTGTCGCGGGTGATGTCCTTGCCCGACCAGGTGCCGGCGGCCACGACAGCGGCGCGTCTCTCCTTGAACATCTCCGAGTCGGTCATCTGTCGGCGAAAGGGCGGGCACACGCGGTCCACCCAGTAGAGTCGGGCGATGAATTCCACGGCCTCGATCCCGCTGGGACTGGCGAACATGGCACGCGTGCCGGCAGCGTCCTGGAAGCGTCCCCCATTGGCGGCCAGCCACGGCGAGAACAGGCCGGCACCGCTCGATGCGGACAGCAGGAAACCCGCCTGCGTCACCTCGTCGTCTTCGTTGCGAACCGTCAGCTTGCGGGTGATCTCGCGGAAGTGATCCCAGCTCTCGATGCCGTTCCAGCGGATCCGGTCCCAGTCGATGACGCCTGCGGCGTTGTGCTGGAACAGGGCGCGGATGCTCTCATCTTCCCCGGCTGCAGCCTGCAGGATGTCGAGATTCCACAGCAGGCAGGAGGCATCGATGATCTGCGGTATGCCGTAGACGACGGCCGGCCGACCGGGTGTGGCTTCGGTGTGGTTGTGCTGCCAGGCGGAGGGCAGGAAGGCGGATTCACCCACGTACGCGGGAGAGCCGGGCAGGGCGGGGTCGGCGTCGAGCAGATTGTTGAGAGGCAGAAGCATACCCCGGTGATAGAAACCTTCGGCCCAGTAGACGGAAGATTGAAAGACATCGGGCGGTGTGTCACCCACCATGGCTGTGGACAGCTTCTGCACGTAGTTGCCGAAGGGGACCACCTGGTAGATGATGTCGACGTCGGGATTCCGGGCCTCGAATTCGTCCTCCAGGGCGCCGAAGTAGTCGCCGTACTCCTCGTTGGAAGAGGCGCTCCACCAGTCCCAGATGCGCAGCTTCACGTGCCGGGTTTCGGTCAGGCCCAGGTGGCTCACCCAGCGACGGGTCAGGCCAGCGCGGGCGATGACGCCACCGACGATGACGAGGGCCAGAGCAGTGATGGCGAGAAGCTTCAGACGGGGCATGTTGTCAGAGCGTGGAAAAGCGATACTCCGTCGTCTGTCGCCACGTCTCTCCCGGCCGCAGGATCGTCGACGGGAAGTCGGGATGGTTCACCGAATCCGGGAAATGCTGCGTCTCGAGGCAGACCCCGGAATGGCGGTTGTACACAGCACCGGCCTTGCCCTCCAGGCCGCTGAGGAAGTTGCCGGTGTAGAACTGCACCCCCGGTTGCGTCGTGTGTACCTCCATGCGACGTCCACGGAGCGGCTCCAGAACCTCCGCAATCATGCGGCACGTCTGCCCGTCCCAGCGGTCGACGACAAAATTGTGGTCGTAGCCGCCGCTGTCCTTCAATTCGCCGATACGGTCACCGACCACTCTCGACTCGCGCAGGTCCAGCGGCGTGTCGTCCACAGGCAGGATGTTGCCGGTGGGGATGCCGTTGCCGTCGCGTTCGGTGTAGCGCAGCGCCTTGATGCGGATCACGTGGTCGAGGACACTGCCGGCGTCGTGGGATGTCAGGTTGAAGTAGGAGTGGTTCGTAAGGTTGATGGGCGTGGCGCGATCGGTGCTCGCCAGGTAGTCGAGACGCAGGCCGTTGGCCCGGGTCAGGGTGTAGAGGATCTCGCAGGACAGCTCCCCCGGGTAGCCGTCTTCGCCGTCGGCGCTGGTGTAGCGGAAGCGCACGGCAACACCCTCCGGCACGGTTTCGGGTTCACCCCGCCACAGGGCACGATGAAAGCCGCCTTCACCGCCATGGATGTGATTGGGCGGTGCGTTGATGGCCAGTTGCAGCGTCTCACCGTCCAGCTCGAAACGGCCGCCGGCAATGCGGTTGGCCACGCGCCCCACGGCGCAGCCAAAGTAGGCGGGGTTCACGTCATACTCGTCCAGCGTGTCGAAGCCGAGGACAACGTCGGCCAGTTCGCCCCGCCGATCGGGAACGCGCACCTCGGCGATGGTGGCCCCGATCTCCAGCAGACGGACGACGGTGCCATCGTCGTTGGACAACGTGAACACTGCCACCTCCTCGCCACGGGACGTGCTGCCAAAGACTCCTCGGGTGATGGTACTCATGTAGTCTCTTTCTGCAGGGCGCCGGCGCCGAGGATCTCGAAAAGTCGTCCATAGGCGTTCTGGGCGCGTGTGAAGCTGGTGAGCCGAAAGAACTCATCCGGAGCGTGAGCGTTCTCGTCATGGAGGCCGAAGGCGAACATCACCGTATCGGCCTGCAGGTGGTGACGAAACATGTTGAGGATGGCGATGGTGCCGCCCGTACGGGTGTAGTACGGGTCGCGGCCGTACAACTCACGCAGGACCGTGGTGGCCACGTCGTTGGCCGGGTGGTCGACGGGCATCTGGTAGGCTTCCGAGGAGAGGCGCAGATCGACAACCGCGGCGCGCACACCGGGCGGGGTGTGCGCCGCAACATGGCGCCTCAGGGCCAGCACGATGGCCGCCGGTGTCTGCCCGGCGACGAGTCGACAGGAAATCTTGGCGTGCGCACTGGCCGGGATGATCGCCTTGCGTCCCTCACCCGTGGCGCCACTCCACATGCCGTCGATCTCCAGGCTCGGGCGGGCCCAGTTCCGTTCGCGCGTGGTGAAGCCGGTCTCGCCGAAGAGCGTCGGTGCGCCGGTGTCCCGCAGGTACTCGGCTTCGTCGAAAGGAACGGCGGCGATGTGTCCGCGGTCTTCGTCACTCAAATCGGCGACGCCGTCGTAGAAGCCGTCGACGAGAACCCGACCGTCGCCGTCCACCAGGGAAGAGATGATACGGGACAGGGCTGCGGCGGGGTTGTGCACCGTGCCGCCGTAGGCACCGGAATGCAGATCTCGCTCGGGGCCGCTCACGTCGATCTGCACACCGCAGATACCGCGCAAGGCGGTGGTCAGCGACGGTTGGTCTTCACCCCACTGGTAGCCATCGGCGCTGTAGACGACATCGCAGGCGAAGCGCTCCGCCTGCTGATCGAACACAGGGGGAAGATTCGGACTGCCGATCTCCTCCTCTCCCTCGAAGAAGAACTTGACGTTCAATGGCAGGTCGTCGGTACGCAGATGGGCCTCGGCTGCCAGGATGGGGGACAGCATGTTGCCCTTGTCATCCGAGGCCCCACGGGCAAAGAGGCAACCCTCGCGCACCTCGGGCTCGAAGGGTGGGGTGGTCCAGTCGCTTACGGGGTCGACGGGCTGCACGTCGTAGTGGCCATATACCATCACGGTGGGAGCACCGGGCACGGTGAGATGCTCACCGTACGCCACGGGGTGACCGCGTGACTCGATGACCTCGGCAGCCTGCAGACCGGCGGCGTGCATTCGGTCTACCACCCACTCGGCGCCACGACGGCAGTCGGCCGTGTGGTCCGGGTCGGTTGAGATGCTTGGTATGCGGCAGAAATCGATGAGTTCGACTAGGCTGCGGTCGGACTTCTGTTGCAGATATCGCTGCCAGTTCATGGTGCGCGAAGGTAGGCGGGGTATAACAGACCAGCAAGGAAAAGCCAGGCACGACGGACATGTACGTGACCGAGCTCACAAGTGATGGAAGTCACAGCCATGACCCGCAGGGACAACTAGTGCCGTGTAACGAAAGACAGTTTGCGATTTTCGATCTTTTTCAATTTGGCGTCAGATGGGTTTGAGTTTCTCCACCGAGTGTATTTACGAAGAGCCAGGCTGATCTCT
>Ga0187827_10000525_pt1 | contig 59871 bp, 57 predicted proteins | sample ETNtaG_39_FD_167969 | JGI IMG/M metagenome (GOLD analysis project Ga0187827, IMG submission 167969) | Marine microbial and viral communities from oxygen minimum zone, Eastern Pacific Ocean - ETNP2014_SV_150_PacBio MetaG (Illumina Assembly) | ecosystem: Environmental > Aquatic > Marine > Hypoxic...
AGGCCGTATTGAGGAAGTGCAAAAGGCATGCGGTAGCGATGATCCAGAGTCGACTGGGCGTCTGCAAAATGAAATGCGGTCAATTCTACTGGGGTGGCAGGATGCGATACTGAAACTGGGGGGGGAACCAAAAGGAGTCTTTACAGTCGACTTCCGATCGCCTGACCCGAATGTTCTCTGGTGTTGGACCATCGATGAATCGGAGATCTGCCACCGGCACTTCACTTGGGAAAGTTTTAAAGACCGGTGCAGCCTAGCCAAGAGCGAACGCACGTGGCCAGGCTCAAACTAAGCGGGCCTGTTACTCACCTATGATTTGGGCAACAACGGAACGCTTTTGCGGCCCATCCAGGTCAGCAAAGATGATGCTCTGCCACTGGCCTAATGCAAGTTTGCCGTCCGAGATCGGTACCATTACGTTGTGAGATAGCACCGCTGAGCGTAAATGCGATGTCGCATTGCTACGGACGCAATCACTACGATCTGGATCGTTGTGCCAGAAATGGTCCTTGTCGTCCACGATATCTCGCAGGAATGACTTTAGATCAACGACAAGGGCGTCTTGCCACTCGTTTATCATGATGGCCGTTGTGGTGTGAAGAGAATGCAAGTAAAGCATTCCTTGCTTTACGGTTGAACCATCGAAGAACTCGCGGACTTTCTGAGTGAGGTCCACGAGGTCAAGTCGTTCATGGCTTTCTATTTCGAACTTCTGACTTTCGACCATCAAGTTTCAAAACCACCATCTAAGTGGGTTTAAGGACGCTACTAATTCTATGCGGATAGTAATTAAGGGTATTAGTGAAAGCAAATTTCCCAGGTGCCTATTCTTAAAGATGGATGTCCAAGCATGAAGCTTAGAGGGATGCAGAATTATGAAAAACATAGTTCTTATATGAACACTCGTGCTCCAGGTAAAAACGAAATGCAAGGAACACGGGCACCATTTACGTTTGCGTCAGCCTGCTGGGATACATTTCCCTTCCCGGCTTTGGCCAACTATGGTCTGGGATGTGTCGGTACAAATAGTGCTACCCGGATGAGGATCCAATGAGTCCAAGAGCAGGCCGCACTCAGATGCCCTCCGGCCGTGCCCGCGCCAAAGACTCTGAGGGGAGACGCTACCCAGAGTCGGAGCATCCATATCGCTCTTGTTTTGAACGAGACCGAGACCGAATCATTCATTCGCGTGCTTTTCGCCGGCTCGAATACAAAACACAGGTCTTTCCCAATTATGAGGGAGATCATTTCAGGACACGGTTAACACATACAATCGAAGTCGCACAGATTGCCCGAACTGTCGCCTCCGCCCTTGGTTTGAATCAAACATTGGCTGAAGCAATTGCGCTCGCTCACGACCTGGGCCACCCGCCCTTTGGCCATGCTGGCGAACATGAACTCGATAACGCCCTCCATGACGCTGGGGGATTCGAACACAATCGCCATACGTTGCGGGTTGTAGAGGAACTGGAGGAGCGTTATGCGGAATTCCCCGGGCTCAATCTCACGTATGAAGTTCGGGAGGGTATCGTGAAACACTCAAGCCACTACGGCCGTTTCCGACAAGACGAGTTGGAAGGTTATCGTCCCGAGCTTCAACCTTTGCTCGAGGCCCAGATCATAGATTGGGTTGATGGCATCGCTTATAACGTTCATGACATCGACGATGGTGTCGAAGCGAAAATTCTGGAGCCCACCGCACTCGCTGCTGGCCTTCCGATATTTGGAGAGATCTATGAAAACCAAGCCGCTAGCCACAGAGATGCAGATGCGAGACAGCTGTTTAATGAATCAATCCGGGCTCTACTGGACATACTAGTATCGGACCTTATAGTCGCATCACGCGCGCGTATCGACGCTGCGAATGTGAGGAATGTTGAGGAGGTTCGCCACCATTCTGGCCGACTTATTGAGCATAGTCCGCAGGTTCTCGAGCAACTTAAGTCGATCGCGCAGTTTTTGAAAGAGAACCTGTATCGCTGTACAGAAGTAGAAAAAGAGATGCAAAAGGCACGGCGCATTATCCGGGAGCTTGTGACTAGCTACAGGAGAGAACCAACACTCTTGCCGGAACGACATCAGGCGCGAATAGCAACCGAAGAGAAGGCAATTGTCGTTGGGGACTACGTTGCTGGTATGACCGACCGGTTTGCGCTTGAGGCGCACCAGAAACTATCGCGCTGAAACCGCTGTTTAGGCTTGAAACTCAGGCATATGGTACTCTCGCGGCGAGTCTAGGTCGCCGTCGCGCGGTCCGCCATCACCACTGAACATTCGTTTTGTTACCTGGAGTCTGTCCATGTCCTATCAGGGTTTTACCGTCGAAAAAGCGCGTGGAACAGCCGTAATTTCAATCAACGTACCACCCGCCAACACTTACAACTTCGAACTCATGAAAGAGTTCGACGCCATCATTGAGGACGTTCGGCTAGATACTGATGTCAACATCGTTATCTTGACTGGAAATGACAAGATTTTTTCTGCGGGGGCTGATATCAATATGCTCAAGCAGAGTGATCCAAGTTTTAAAGCGACATTTTGCCTGCACTGCCAAGAAACCCTCTTGGAACTAGAGCGGACACCCAAAATTGTCATTGCTGCAATTAACGGACACTGTGTTGGGGGCGGCCTTGAAATCGCTTTGGCATGTGATCTTCGGTTCATGCGCACTGGAGGCCAAATTGGGCTCCCAGAAGTCACGCTTGGCGTCCTTCCTGGTACAGGCGGAACACAACGACTTCCCCGGTTAATTGGCAAGGCACGGGCGCTTGATCTCATGATTACGGGCCGAACCATCTCATCCGAACAAGCGCAGGACATCGGTTTAGTCAATGAAGTGAGCGATGGTGATGCGGTGGAGTTTGCAAAAGAATACGCTGCCACGCTGAACTCGGGTGCGATCCGGGCGATAGGCCTTATCAAGGTCGCCGTCCAAGAGGGAGTTGAAATGTCTCTGAATAACGGGTTGGCTCTAGAACGGGAACTACAGAACAGGCTGTTCGTGACAGAGGATGCGCAGGAAGGGCTGCAGGCTTTTATCGAAAAGCGTACGCCCGATTTCAAAGGGCGCTGAGAGTGCGACCGCGTTGCTACATCGCAAGTATCGGTGGAACGAACAGAGGAGACTGAGCGATGTCCATAGAAGTTGGCGACGTCATCCGCGGTGCGCCTAACAAGCTTTACATCGCCGGCGAGTTTCAAGATGCCGCTGGGGGAGGAACGTTCCCTACCTTCAATCCCGCAACGGAAGAAATGATCACGGAAGTGTCCTCTGCTGGGCTGGAGGATGTGAACGCTGCCGTTGCGGGCGCGCACGAGGCTTTCGAAAAAGGCGATTGGTGCGAGATGAGCGCTCGGGAGCGCGGACGGATTCTCTGGCGAATCGGCGAGTTGTTGCGAGCCAACGTTGAAGAGATCGCACTCCTTGAAACAATCGATAACGGAAAACCGATTTTCGAGTCGCTCTATGTGGACATTCCAATGGTTGCGGAAGTCTTTCAATACTACGCGGGCTGGGCAGACAAGATGCATGGTGAAGTAGTCCCGGTCAGTGGAAGAGCTCTCGACTACACGCTGCGCGAGCCGCTCGGGGTAATCGCGGCTATCGTGCCATGGAACTTTCCGCTTCTTTTAGCCTCGTGGAAAATTGCGCCCGCATTGGCGATGGGAAACACCGTCATCGTCAAGCCTGCGAGTAACACACCGCTGACTGCCTTGAAGTTAGCTGAGATCGCTGCGGAAGCTGGGCTGCCACCTGGCGTACTTAATATCGTCCCGGGCAGGGGTAGCGTCGTGGGCAATGCGCTGGTGGAGCACCCGGATGTCGCCAAGATTGCGTTCACAGGAGAGACGGCTACGGGGCAGGGCATCTTGCGGAAATCTGCGGACACTCTCAAGAAAATTACGCTCGAACTGGGAGGAAAATCGCCAAACGTAGTTTTCGCCGATGCCGACCTTAAGGCTGCTGCAGCAGGGGCAACAATCGGTATCTTCTACGGCAAAGGAGAAGTGTGCGCGGCTGGCTCAAGACTATTTGTTGCAAAATCGGTCGCAGAAGAATTCATTGAGCGAGTGATTGCGCGGGCGGAAAAAATGGTTCCAGGGGATCCGATGGACCCAAAAACTCGGATGGGGGCGCTCGTTTCGAAAAACCAAATGGATACGGTGCTCGGCTACGTTGAGACCGGCAAGACTGAAGGGGCTAGATTGCGCACTGGCGGAGACCATGCACCTATTGATGGTAAAGGGTATTTTTTGCGGCCAGCGGTGTTTGACAAGGTCGATAACAACATGACCATCGCACAAGAAGAAATATTTGGCCCTGTTTTGGCGGCGATCGAATTTGAGGACGAAGATCACGCTATAAGCCAAGCCAACGATAATCCTTATGGTTTGGCCGCCGCTGTGTGGACTCGCGATGTTGGTCGTGCTCACAGAGTGGCCAGCAAGCTTAAAGCTGGGACTGTTTGGGTCAACACTTATAACCGTTACGACGCGGCTGCACCATTTGGTGGGTACAAGGAAAGTGGTTACGGTCGTGAACTCGGTATGCACGCGCTCGAGCACTACACGCAGGTGAAGAACGTATGGGTCGATCTGAGTTAGTGCCACGGTGAAGCGATATCGGTAGGCAACTGCATGTTCGATTTTCGGCAGACTAGACCAGTTGTGCTTGCTGGCGCCGTACGGACCCCCATCGGAAAGTTCGGAGGGAAGCTAAGGGCGTTGAGCGCGGTCGAATTAGGAGTTGCCGCAGCTGCCGAGGCGCTCAAACGCGCGGGCATTTCGACCGATGACGTGGATGAAGCAATTTTCGGACATGCGCGGCAAGCAGGTGCTGGACCAAACCCCGCACGGCAGGTTTCGATCGGCGCAGGGGTCGCCGAGTCCACGCCGGCCTTTACGGTTAATCAGGCATGCGCTTCCGGTCTAAAGGCGGTAATGCTCGCGGCCCAAACCGTTGCTCTTGGCGGGGCGGACGTAGTTCTCGCGGGTGGCATGGAAAGCATGAGCAACACCCCCTACTTGCTGCCTGAAGCTCGATTCGGATACCGGATGGGCAACGCCAAAGTGGTAGACGGTATGTATCGTGATGGGTTTATGTGCCCATTGTGTGGGGACCTGATGGGGGCAACTGCTGAACGTCTAGCCCGGATATATCAAATTAGCCGAAAAGCTCAAGATGGCTACGCTGTCGAGACGCATCGTCGGGCTCAGGCCGCACGGGTGGATGGCCGCTTCCATGATGAAATTGTTCCAGTTGAAGTTCCTACACCGAGAGGGGAGTCGGTTGTCGTTTCTACCGATGAACACCCGCGTGAAGACCTGACGGTAAAGCATCTGGCTAACCTTCCGCCTGTTTTCAAGGAGAACGGAACAGTGCACGCGGGCAACAGTAGCGGTGTTACGGATGGAGGCGCGGCTGTCCTTGTAATGTCAGAAGAAGCAGCTAAGCGCCATGAGGTGAATGTGATGGCGCATATCATTGCTGCGACTCAAGCGGGTGTTTCCCCATCCATAATGGGAATGGGACCAGTCCCGGCCATGCGAGAGCTAATGGAGTTCTTGAAGATTCGTATTGCGGACATCGACTTGATCGAACTAAATGAGGCTTTTGCCGCGCAGGTGTTGGCTGTCGACCAAGAGCTTCAACTGGATCAAGAGAAACTTAATGTCAACGGTGGGGCGATTGCCCTTGGTCACCCAATAGGCTGCACGGGCACCCGCATTCTGGTTACCTTGTTATACGAGATGGTTCGCCGTGATGCGAAACGTGGGGTCGCAACACTGTGTGTTTCGGGAGGCATGGGCAGCTCATTGCTTGTGGAGCGTTCGGGATGACAGGGATCGAAGCAAAGGTAGATTACGAAATTCGCGAGACCGTAGGCTGGATCACTTTAAACCGGCCACAAAAACTCAATGCTTTAGCAAGCGATATGCGTGAACAGTTTCTTGCGCACGTCAAAGCTGCGGGGGCGGATGACACTGTTCGTTCGCTAGTGGTTGTCGGTGCGGGGGGAGGGTTTTGTGCCGGGGGCGATATCGGACACATGGTCGAACTTCAGTCCAATTCTGACGAGGCAGGCTTTCGGCACCTGCTGCAAATAGGCAACGAGGCAATACTGGCCCTTCAGGCATTCCCAGGCCTTACAGTCGCGGCGGTCAACGGGATCGCGGCCGGTGCTGGGCTCTCTCTTGCATTGGCTTGTGATTTGAGGTTTGCCACGCCCCACGCTAGCTTTTCTGCCCCGTGGATAAAACTGGGCCTGGTGCCTGATTGGGGTGCTAGTTTCTGGTTGCCAAAGCTGGTCGGCGTTGGTAAGGCACTGGAAATTGTGATGACCGGGGAGACAGTCAGTGCGGAGGTAGCAGAGTGCATTGGGCTTATCACTGGGATCATTCCGCACGAGGATTTCCAAGTTGCTGTTCAGGATCGCGTGATTCGACTCGGCGCCCCTCGGCAGGCCGTTGCCCATGCTAAACGGCTCATTCGCTTGGGCAGCGAAGACTCCCTTGAAGCCGCAATGGCTCGAGAAACTGAATCACAAGAAGAATGTTTCGAAACCGGCGACTTCAAAGAAGGGCTTACTGCCTTTCTAGAGAACCGGCTTGCATCATTCGAGGGCAAGTAAAGCTTCTCTGTTGTTGCTGTCGTAACTCATGTTCAGTATACTGAACACCGTCCAGGATATCGAACATGCCAAAAACTACGCCAGAACTGGTCCCAGCGGTTGACCGAGCTCTTCGAATGCTCGTGACACTTCAGAAATCAAGCGAGGACCGGACTGTGTCTGACCTGGCTCGTGATTTGCGAATTCCGAAATCGAGTGCGCATCAGATTGCCGCGACCCTTCGACACCATGGATTCCTCGAGCAAGACAAATACACACGGTCCTACCGTCTAGGCCCGAGTCTGGGCAATATGGTTTCCCATCGACGCCACCACGTTGAATTGCCTGCCTTGGGTCTTCCTTATCTGAAGAGCCTTGCAGAAACCGCGCAGATGACCGCTTTATTGGGGGTGCGGGAGGCCAATCACGTCGTTCTTGTTGCCAAGGCTGAAAGCCCGTCCCCTTTTAATATCAGTGCTCCAATCGGACACGTTATCGATGCAAATGCCGGCGTTTTCGGGAAACTATTCGCCGCTGGAGCTCACGAAGACCATCCAAGAACTGTACTGAGCGGAACCCTGCCAGCATATACCTCAAAAAGTATTGTCGACCTGAACGAATATGCCAGGGAAATCCAGACTGTCCGGGCACATGGCTACGCTCTGGACCTTGAAGAATATCTCGACGGTGTGGTTGCTATTGGAGCTCCTGTACGCGACGTGCACGGCCATACAATCGGCGCTATCTGTCTGCTTGGTTTGGCCGTTTCGCATGGACGCCAGCAGCTCACTAACCTCGCCCAGCCAGTGCAGACTGCATGTCAGTCGCTCTGTCAGGACTTTGACATCGTTAGTAATCAGGACATTGATCCCATCATAACTTCCGTAGAAACCGGCGCATGAAACATTCAACTTTCCAAGCACCACTTCCCGCAGAACGCCTACATGTTCGGGTCAACGGCGAAAGCTATGAGATCGTCGCACCGGTAAATAAGACTCTTCTAGAGATATTGCGTGAAGATCTTGGGCTCACGGGAACCAAGCACGGTTGCGAACTTGGGGAATGCGGCACCTGCACCGTGTTAATTGACGGGGATCCAATGCTCTCTTGTTTGGTCCTTCCAGTTGAAGTTCAAGGCCATGAAATTCTAACGATCGAGGGACTTGCGGAGGGAGGGCGACCGCATGAGCTTCAAGTCGCCTTTGCCGAACTTGGTGCAGCGCAGTGCGGCTATTGCACTCCGGGGATGATGATGTCTTCCAAGGCGTTGCTCGACAGTAATTCACATCCCACTACCGAAGAAATCAAGGAGTATTTGGCGGGCAATCTGTGTCGCTGCACCGGTTACTTGCAAATACTCGAAGCTGTGGATTCTGCCGCAAAAAAACTGCATTCAAGTCAACAGGATGCGGACCGCGGCAATACGCCGGAATCGACGACACAGGGAACTGGGATCAGATGAGCCTCACGAAGTACAGTGTCATCGGCCAGTCAGTGCCCCGCGTTGATGGAATTCGGAAAGCAACCGGCCAGTCTGTTTACGCTGACGACTTCACTTTGCCAAGGATGCTTTACGGCAAACTCCTAGGATCCCGCCGACCCCATGCGCGGATTCTCAGTATTGACACTTCCAAAGCCAAGGCAATGCCCGGAGTGAAAGCGATTGTCACTGGAGAAGACCTCCCGGTGAAGTATGGAATTCTCCCAGTCAGTGAAGATGAATATCCGCTTGAAGTCGATCGGGTCCGATTTGTTGGAGACCCCATCGTCGCGGTGGCTGCGGTGGATGAAATGACAGCAGAAGAGGCGGTGCGAGCCATCGAAGTCAAGTACGAGGATTTGCCGACCAGTTTTGAGATTAGCGAGGGGCTTGCCGCAGTCGGAGAAACTTCCCGGATCCATGACTACGGTCCACACGACAACGTGCACAAACAAATAAACCTAGAGTTCGGCGACCTTGATTCCGGATTCGACGCCGCGGACCAAGTTTTTGACAACACGTATTTTTACTCGGGAAGCAACCATCTAGCCCTAGAACAACACTCAGCTGTGGCTCAGTACGGCGCAGATTCCAAACTTACTCTCTGGTCCTCCACGCAAACGCCACACTATGTACACAAAGCATTGGCCAGCGTTCTCAAAATCCCAGCTTCCCGGATACGGGTTATAGCTACTCCGGTGGGAGGAGGGTTCGGTGGCAAGTCTGATCCATTCCCCCATGAGTTTTGTGCAGCAAAGCTTTCGATGCTGACCGGACGCCCCGTAAAGATCACGTTGACGCGAGAGGAAGTCTTCTACGCTCATCGCGGACGCCACCCTGTGCTCATGAATGTAAAACTTGGTGTAAAAAACGACGGCTCAATAACAGCACTTGATTTTCAATCTTTTGTCGATGGTGGCGCGTACGGCAGTTATGGCGTTGCAAGTACGTATTACACGGGGGCGCTGCAAACCGTAACCTACAAGATACCTGCCTACAGGTTCCGTGGTGTTCGTGTTTTCACCAACAAGCCACCTTGTGGCCCCAAACGCGGTCATGGAACTCCCCAGCCACGCTACGCCCTTGAAGTTCATCTTGATCGCGTGGCCAACGCTCTTGGAATTGATCCAGCTGCGTACCGGAAGTCAATCCTTGTTGACGAGTACAGCATGACCGTCAATCACATGAGAGTTACCTCTTGTGGACTAGGTGAGTGCATCGAAAAGGTTACTGAGGGTTCAGATTTTAACTCCCTTCGCGGTGCCCTCCCGGTGGGCAAGGGCGTCGGGCTGGCCGTTGGGTCGTATCTGTCCGGCGCAGGGCTCCCTATCTACTGGAACAAGATGCCCCACACTTCCGTGGACTTGAAAATTGATCGCGGTGGAGGCGTGACTGCCAAGTGCATGCAGATCGATATTGGCCAGGGTTCAGATTCAGTCCTGGCTATGACTGTGGCGGAAATCCTGGGCATTACCCCAGCCGACGTAAACTTGATTTGTGCCGATACTGACACCACGCCTATCGATCTGGGCGCCTATTCGAGCCGTGTGACATTCATGATGGGCAATGCTGCCATAGAAGCCGCCGAGAAGCTCAGGAAAAAGCTTTTTGAAGCGGTCGCAGAAGAACTTCATATCAGCGAAAGGGCACTTTCTGAGGGCACTGAGAGTTTACAGAGTGCAGCCGGCCAAATCGTCCATATGGTCAACGGTGTGCCAACGGGCAAGAGCTCCTCTTTTTTGAGGGCAGTGAAATTGGCGGAGTCGAAGTTCGGCCAACTATCATCGACAGGGTCATTTACCCCTCAGGCCCTTCGTGGCCCCTACAAGGGATCCGGCGTGGGCCCGACGCCGGCGTATTCATACTCAGCAGCAGTAGCCAAAGTAAGTGTGGACCGCGAAACCGGCATCGTTACCCCTGAGAAACTTTGGGTCGCGCATGACATCGGCCGCGCCATCAATCCCATTCTGGCGCGAGGCCAGATTGAAGGGTCGGTGTATATGGCGTTAGGTGAAATTTTCATGGAAGAACAGGCCTTCCGGAAAGGCCAACACCAGTTTCCGTCAATGCTTGATTACAAAACACCAACTTTTCTAGAGATGCCATCAGTTGAAAGTTATTTGATTGAGACAAACGATGCTGAGGGACCGTTCGGAGCAAAGGAGGTGGGGCAGGGGCCGTTGTTGCCGATACCACCCGCTATTGCCAACGCCGTATACGATGCCATCGGGGCACGTATTGACGAGTTGCCGATCACTCCCGAAAAGGTCTTGGCAGCACTTGCACTTCAAGAGAAGGGTAAATTCCCGCAGGTTGGGCCCAACAAGTTTCCGGATTATCAGTGGCCAACTCCAGTTAAGATTGATCCTGTCTGGTACGACCAGCCACCCGAACAGTGGGTGGAGACTCGGCGTCGGGACCGGTCAAAATGCTGAGACTTCCTCCATTCCGACACCTTCGGCCCAACAACGTTAGCGAGGCAGCTGAAGCGCTTGCTGATCACCCTGGGGAGTCAATGGTTATCGCGGGTGGGACGGACCTGATCCCGAACCTTAAACGCCGCCAATTTGATGCGAGCGTTCTTGTCGGGCTTAGCCATCTCCCCGAATTGCAGACCATTTCGGACAATGGAGAGATTGGAATCGGAGCCGGGGTAAGCCTGCGTAACATCGCCGCCGAGAAAGCCGTCGTAAAGAGCGCGACGGCGCTAGTCGAGGCTGTCCAACAGGTTGCTAACCCACAAATTCAACGACAAGGAACTATAGGCGGAAACCTTTGTGTGGACACTCGTTGCAACTACTACAACCAGACACACGAATGGAGGGAGTCCATCGGGTTTTGCATGAAACGTGAAGGCGATATTTGCTTGGTCGCACCTGGGAGTTCGAAGTGCTGGGCGGTCACCTCAAGCGACGCGGCGCCAGCACTTATGGCGCTGGGTGCGTCCGTGATTCTTGTCGGACCTGATGGCGAACGCTCGATCCCTGTTAGTGCCCTGTACCAAGATGACGGAATCGCTTACCTCACTAAGAAACCCGATGAGATCCTGTCAAGAATTCTAATTCCCAAAAACGATGGCTTGAAAAGCACTTATCGGAAAGTTCGGCGCCGAGGTAGCTTCGACTTCCCTGTTTTAGGAGTAGCAGCTAGCCTTTCCATGGATGGGAACAAAGTCTCAGCCGCCCAGCTTGTACTGGGTGCGGTCCACACTCATCCAGTCAGCGTTGATGTTGCCCAGCTTTTGCTGGGCCGCACCCTAACCGACGACCGTCTTCTCGCCGTTGCTGATGCAGCATTCAAGGCAGCAACCCCCCTCGACAACACCGACCTTATGTATGCCTGGCGCAAGAAGATGGTACGTGTCGAGGTCCGGAGAGCATTCCAGGATCTTGCCACACGAGCGAATTAGACGAGCCAGCTTCCGATTTTACGCACACAGGTTGATCTAATGGGGCCGCTGTGAGTCCCCGAGATCAAAGCTACAGATATATCCCCATGAATAGCAGGTAATTCCCCAAGAAGTGCGCGGTTACAGCAGACTCCCAACCACCGCGAAGAAACGAGTTCCCGAGTAACAGTCCAAACATGAATGCCGCGACGGGATTGTTGTTATGGGCCAACCCAAATAACAAGGCGGAACAGAGCATGGCTGCCAACACCATAATTCGAGGTGGCCGGACCGGCTCCGTAGGGGATTTCGTCGGGAGCAGATCGAATCCGAACCGCGGCCGCCAACCATAGAACCGCATTCCTAAGGAGACTAGAAACGGTATTGCAAACAACCGATACATAGTCTCTTCTGAAAGGGCCGCCCGGGCCGAGAGTGCAAAGACTTTTAGTTCGTTATCAAGGTTATATACCTGCGCGGGACGAAACTCGGCCGATTCGGTCGTTAGGTATAGAGCACTGTTCGTTAGATAGATAAGAAGCCCACCACCAATGCCATAGACGAAATAACGGCGCCAACGCTGACGCCCGGACAATTCCGAGAGCAGAAGAAAGGCCGGCAATCGAAGGCTGGACGCAAGCCAAACGGCCGACCCCATCGTGATGGTAAAAGCAACGAAGAAGACGCCAAGAGCCAAAGGCAATGGCGGCAAACCAGCCCGGCCCGGCCTGACACCCCAATCGAGAGCCATTGCCAAAGCACTGAGAAACGAAAACGTCCCCACTACGAGTGATGTCTGAAAGCGACCTGTACGTGGCTCGTTGATGGCCCTAAAATCCCATGCTACGTGGCGACATTAATCGCCAATATTATCTCGTTTTCGAAATGAATATTTAGCAAGGAGTTGCGTGTGGTCAACCATAAGGCTTGGGACGATATCCCACAGGAAATGCTCACATCAAAGATTGGACGAAGGATGGTAACAGGGGACCAGGTGATGCTTGCCATTATCGACCTCAAAGAAGGTGCCGAGGTTCCGTCCCATAGTCACCATAATGAGCAAATTACCTATGTCGCCTCCGGCTGCTTGCGCTTTACAATGGGAGACCAAAGTGTGATCGATGTCCGGTCCGGCGAGACCTTGGTCATTCCCCCGAACGTAGAACACGCTGCAGTGGCCCTCGAAGACACGGTGGACATTGACGTTTTCAGCCCCCCACGAGCCGACTGGCTTAGCGGGGAGGATGCCTATCTCCGAGGCGGCGATGCAAATTGATCTCAGTGGACGTACTGCGCTCGTCTGCGGGGCATCGGAAGGCCTTGGCTACGCGTCGGCTTGTGGTTTAGCGGGGGCAGGTGCCAATTTAGCAATTTGCTCTCGCTCTGCGGACAAGCTTGCAGCAGCCACGGCCAATCTCGAGAAGCATGATGGTGAAGTGGTCGCTATTCAAGCCGACCTCACCTCGACAGCACAAATCGATGAGCTTGCAAGCCGTGCGCTGGAGCGGTTCGGGGTAGTTGACATCCTCATTAATAATGCCGGAGGCCCGCCACCGGGGACGTTCGATGATTTAAGTGAGGCAGACTGGAGGGGCGCAGTTGATTTAACATTGATGTCTGCCGTGGAATTGACGAGGCGTATCTTGCCAGCCATGCGTGCGCAAAAATGGGGGCGGATTGTCAATATTACGTCGACCTCAGTGAAGCAGCCGGTCGATGGCCTGATTCTCTCTAACAGCATCCGCATGGCCGTCGTTGGCTGGGCAAAGGCACTCGCGAACGAGGTTGGCCCAGACCAGGTAGTGGTTAACAACGTGTGTCCTGGCTACACGACCACTGACCGCCTAGGCCAGTTAGCATCGAACATTGCAGCACGGGACAACATCGAGGAAACGCAAGTGTTTGAAAACTGGGCCGGGCTAGTTCCGCTCCGGCGGCTAGCCTCACCAGAAGAATTTGCGAATGTTGTTGTTTTTCTCGCCTCTGAAGAGGCCGCCTATGTCCATGGAACCACGATCGCCGTGGATGGTGGCCGCAGCCAATCAGTGACCTAATTGAGTTAGGCTCCGGCTTTTGCCATTCGCTTGAGCGTAGCCCCTTGATATAACGCGATCATCGCTCCCCAGGCCGTTAAGCGGAGCCAGATTAAGGCGATTACATAGACCTGCTCCGTCGCGAAGCCGATGTAGCCCAGTGGAGCCTGGCTGTGCAGCACACTAGACGCTACAAGCATGGCCACGCTTAGTAGGGCGGCACAAGAGAAGAACAGAACCTCAAGCTGAAGGATCCAAGCCAAATTACGGACCACAAACTTTAAAGAACGTAAGGTCTCCATCAACATAGATCGGCTATCTCGAAGCACTGTGCGGATGCGCGCATAGTCAATCACCACCGCGCAAACCACGATCAGGTATTGCACGATCAACTCATAAAGCCCCCCTGAGGAGACGGGCACAAAGCGGCGTATGGAAACGGAGCCCAGGGCAGGAATCAGCCACAAGAGAGCGACGGCGACGAGGGCCAATCGGATGAATCGGCCGAGGTACGCACCACAGTTCCCGCCTAGTTGGGCTAGCGCAGGGGCCGGTCGGGGCGCATGCAGATAAGCGATTGCACCCCCTGCGACCACCCCAAAGAACAGGAAGAAGTAGCCATCTGCGATCCAGAGGGGCCGTGTGATCGTATTCAGAACCATGCCCAAATAGGCAATATCCAGCGATTGAGCAGAGGAAAACCAAACACTGAATTCCCCTCCTTGAATTGGCTGACTGGGCCTTCCCCACAAGGCCTCTTGAAGGGCGTTCCCGGCACCTTTGACAATCACGACGTAGAAGGCCCACAAGTAGGCAATCAGAGTCTTGGAATGCCAAGCTCTCCGCCCCCCCCAAATCGCCGCGGCAATTACATTAGCTGCAGCAGCATCTGAAGGGCCCGGCTGCCACACGTGCAGCCGGTCGCTATTTCCCATACTGGGGGTCATCCTGCGAACCCCTTTCGAGGAGCGTCCCGCACTAGCTACAGGTTGATACTTTCTTCGAACTCCCGGTGCGAAACATGCAATCGGTGCCCATCATATTCAGCCATCTTAGTCTCTAGCAGTTTGTCGAGAACGTGGTCTCCCAAGGTGGTACGTACTACTTCCGAGGAGGCTGCAGTCTGCACGGCATCATAGAGATCGTGTGGCAAGGAATCGATACCCTGCTGCTCACGCTGTACGGCGGTGTATTTGTAAAGATCGTCGGTTACCGGGTCTGCGAGCGGAAGTTGATCTTCGAGACCTTTGAAACCCGATGCCAACATCACAGCGAAAGCGAGGTAAGGGTTGCAAGCCGCATCGGGGAAACGAAGCTCGATCCTGGTTGCTACCTCATTACCTGGTTTATACATTGGAATTCGGACCAGGGCGGAACGGTTCCGCTCCGCCCAGGCTATGTAGACCGGGGCTTCGTAGCCGGGAACCAAACGCTTATATGAGTTGTACCACTGGTTGGTGATTAGGCACATCCCACGCGCGTTATCCAAAACTCCCGCCAAAAAATGGCGCGCTGTTTGCGACAAGTGGTGAGGATCACCCGCATCATAGAAAGCATTGCTGTTCGCGTCGTTAAAGATCGACAAATGAACGTGCATCCCGCTCCCGTTCTGGCCTGACAGTGGCTTGGGCATGAAAGTTGCGTGAATGCCATTGCGGCGAGCGATTTCCTTCACCAGCCACTTGTATGTCTGGAGATTGTCAGCCATTCGTAGAGCATCGCAGTATTTCAAGTCAATTTCGTGCTGACTATGAGCCACCTCGTGATGCATGTACTCCACGTTTATACCCATTGCTTGCAACGCGAAGCGCGTCGCCTCACGAAAATCATCCCCGACATCAACTGGGACCATGTCAAAGTAGCCAGCCTTATCGAGCACGTCGGGAGATTCATCGGAGGCAAAGTAGAAAAATTCAGCCTCTGGGCCAATATTCATATGGGAAAACCCATAATCGTCGAGACGGCCAAGCTCACGCTTCAAAATCACGCGAGGATCGCCGGCGTACGGAATCCCATCTGGACTTCGTATCTCGGCGAACATACGCATGCACCGAGCAGGGCCGACCTGGAACGGAATAAACTGAGCCGTCTCAGGGATGGGGAAGGCAACCATGTCGCTTTCATTGATGCGCTGATAGCCCTGTACAGAGGACCCGTCAAATCCCATTCCCTCATCGAAAGCCCCTTCGATCTCCGAGGGAGTTACCTCAAACATCTTGACAAAGCCAAGAATGTCAGTGAACCAGAGGCGAATCGAAGTAATCTCGTGCGCCTCAATGTAGGCCATCACCTCTTCTTTAGTGGTGAGGTTTAAGCCTTGCGGAACTCCATTCTTAATTGAAACATGATCTGCCGTATAGGAGACCATTTCGGCAGAGAAGTCGCGTACCCGCTGGATGAAATCGTTGCTCATGTGCGCATGCGTCCTTGTTCCGAATAGGCCCGCCTGACGCGTCGCGAGTACTTAGCGGCCGAAGACATAGTTAGAGATATGTCCCGGGCCGGCAGGCCCTCGCGAGTCGCCCCTTGCTCGGGCGGGCCGGTGCACTGCTGCGAAGAAATGGTTCGACAACCAAAATGAGGTGGGCTAAACGCAGCTTATGACCGGAGAGCCACAGCGTCAACTCGGTCCCCGCACACGCCGCTGTGAGTTAAGGTCTTACTAAGCCGCGACGTGACTTTTGCAGCAACCCGGGAAGCTTCGTGAATACAACAGCCGTCATTGTTCTGGTTCTATACGGCATTGTCTTGGCATTCATTGGTGTTTGGGCAAGTCGACGGGTTCGGCACGCTACGGACTTCTATGTCGCGGGCCATCGGCTTGGACCAGGGCTGCTTGCAGCCACCATACTGGCTGCAAATATCGGTTCGGGAACGACCGTTGGAGTAACCGGGCTAGCCTACGACATAGGTGCAGGAGCGATATGGTGGACGGGATCGGCCGCACTGGGAACAGTTGTACTGGCCCTAACAATCGGCCCCCGGATGTGGCGGGTCGCCCGCGAGTTTGAATGTCACACCGTTGGTGACTACCTGGAGCTACGATTTAGTGTCTCCGTAAGGTCCATCGTCGCCGGGTTTCTGTGGGCAGGTTCAGGGCTTATCCTGATGTCCCAGCTTGTCGCAATCGGTTATGTCGTTGAAGCATTTAGTGGGCTCCAACTTCGCTATGGAATCCTTGGCGGAAGCGCTGTGGTCTTTGTCTATTATGCATCCGGGGGATTGTGGTCTTCAGCAGTGGTTAACGTCGTTCAAGTTTGTTTGAAGTTAATTGCTTTCCCCATAGCCCTATTGGCAGCGTCCCGGATCCTGGGCGGATTTAGTGCCGTTCAGTCGGGAGCGGCCGTAATGGGCCCAGAATACCTCTCCCCTTTGAGTGTTGGAGCGCTGGGCATAGTTGGCTATATCACCGTTCTAGGCACCTCTTTCGTCATTTCTCCGGGTTTATTGCAAAAGACGTTTGGAGCTCGGGACGAGACCGCTGTCAGACAAGGTTTGCTGCTTAGCGCCATTGGCCTCGGCTGCTTTTCCGTTATCCCGGTTGCCCTTGGAATGATGGCGCGGAGCTACTGGGTAGAGCCTCTTTCTTTCGGTGGGAGTGGGTGGGTGCTCCCCCAAATGTTGGTGGAGATATTGCCGCCATTTATAGGCCTGCTCGCGCTCGCTGCTGTCGTTTCCGCTGAACTTTCATCAGCTGACGCAGTACTTTTCATGTTGTCCACATCAATGGCGCGTGATTTCTATCAGCGATTTTGGAACAGGAATGTCGACGATGCTGGCTTGGTACGCGCCGGCCGCATCGCCGCCTTTGTTGGATTGGCGGCTTCGACGACTATGGCACTATTCATTCCGTCCATCCTTGGTGGTTTGAGTGTGTTCTATACGATTCTAGTGGTCGTATTGGCTGTGCCGTTAGTTGCTGGACTTTACTCGCCCAAAACAGACAGCCGCGCAGCTCTAGCAGCTGTTCTCGCATCAGTCACTGTTTGGTCTCTGACACTATGGGTTACAGGCGAATTCCCAGGACCAGGGAACCTATGGCCATCCTTGTTCGGGATCACAGCGGGCGCAGTTGTTTGCGCATTCGCAACGATACGGTCTTCATTAAGGAATAGATCGTTTGGGGTCTAATGCAAAAATCATCTAAGAAACTTTACGTGGATGCCCAAACACTTCTGGTCGACTCGATAAAACTTGCCCGTATGGTCTGGAACGACAAGTTTTGCCCCACGTTCCTGATCAGCGTCTGGCGTGGGGGGACATTACCGGGAATAGCGACCGATGAATTTTTCCGGTGTCGTGGCCAGAGGCTCCATCACGCGATTATTAAGGCACAGTCATACGATGGAATGGAGCGGGGGGAGTCCGGTGTTCAGGTTGAGGGGATAGAGGACATTGCTGCGATCGTAAAGGACGACGACCGCTTGCTTATCATTGATGATGTATTTGATACAGGACACACGATGGTGGCGATAATGAATCAGATTTCAGCAATCACGGGAATCGGCGACGCCGAATGCCGTTCGGCGACCGTTTATTACAAACCCGCCAACAACAAGACGGCTATCGAGCCATCCTATTACGTCCTTGCCGAAGATCGATGGATTGTGTTTCCGCATGAGATCATCGGCCTGACGGACGAAGAGCTCCAGAGCCACCGCCCTGAATTGCACAGTGCTGCATTGAGCGACTAGCTACACTCTCCAAGTGCTGCGTTTATTTCCTCACTTACCCACTCAACGGTCTCAATTTTTAGCTGTTTGCGGAGAGCGCTAGTAGCGTCTTTACCACCGAGTTCGCCCAAAGCCCAGGCGACGTGGCCACGGACAAGCTCATCATCGTCCCCGAGTTGTCGCATGAGTGGAGGTATGGCTTGCGCATCATTGCTGTTACCAAGAGCCACTGCAACATTCCGAACAAAGCCACTGCGTTTAGCTCGAAGAACAGGACTGCCTTTAAAGCGGTTGCGAAACGCGGCATCGGTCATGGACAGGAACTCGATGAGATTCAAGTCAGCACTCCTGGAACGGGGAGAGAACTCAAATGCTTCTGATCCCTCATGTGCAAAACGGTTCCAGGGGCAAACATCCTGGCAATCATCACACCCATAAACACGGTTGCCCATTGCTCGCCGAAACTCTCTTGGAATTGGACCCCGATTTTCAATCGTGAGGTACGAGATACACCGCCGTGAGTCAAGAAGATACGGTGCGACAATGGCATCGGTCGGACACGCTTGGATGCATGCATCACAGGTCCCACAATAGTCCGCGTGGGATCGACCGCTATCAAGCTCAATATCAAGGATCAAGGCCCCTAAGAAAATCCAAGACCCAAGGTCGCGATTGATGAGATTTGTATGCTTCCCAATCCAGCCAAGTCCGGCACGTTCCGCCCAAGCTTTCTCTAGCACAGGCCCAGTATCAACGTACCAGCGTGCGTTAAGTTCTGGGAACCATTTGGACAGTTCCAAATGAAACGAATTCAACTTTTCCCCAAGCACTTGGTGATACTCGTTCCCCCAGGCGTATCGGGATATACAAGCTTTGTTTGCAGAATCGACCGATGGAACATCGGTATGGTAATTAACGGCTACGATCACGATCGATTTAGCGCCAGGCAGAACAAGCTTGGGGTCCTTGCGCCGGTCCTCAGTTCTCGCCATCCACTCCATCGAACCGTGCATTCCGCGATGGAGCCATTCCCGAAGACGTATGCTGGCAGGGAGCTCTTCGATGTGCGTGATCGCACAACGATCGAATCCGTGACCCTCGCTCAACCGGCGGATTAATCGAGTTCGATCGGCAGAATCGACAAGATTGTTTATGAGATTGCCCTCACGACAGCACGCCCCACCATGACGCGAAGTAAATGCCGCCGGTAGTCTTCCGCTGCATACATGTCCACGCGAACATTTTCGAGGTTCGCATCCGCCTGGTCAGCTGCGGCGACAATGGCAGTATCGTTCAACTCTCCTCCAGTAAGCGCTTCCTCAACTACAGGAAGCCGGACTGGACGGTCGGCGATTCCAGTAGCAGCGATCCGTGCCGCCACACAGCAGTTATCTTGTTCAGTAATTTTCACCGCAACCCCAACTATCGCAAAACCAGATGCGGGCTGAGCGAATTTCTCGTAGACACTGACCGAATTTTCAGTACTTGGAAAACGGATAGCGGTGATCAATTCGGCAGGTTCCATTGAAGTACTCAGGAAGCCAGAGAAAAAATTAGCCGCGTCGACCGACCGCTGACCGTTGGGACCCATTAACTCGATTTGGGCATCAAGCGCCAAGGTAGCTGCGCCATAGTCAGCTGCAGGGTCTGCGTGGGCAAGACTTCCCCCAATCGTCCCACGGTTGCGAACCTGAACGTCACCGATTGAAGCCGCCGCCACAGCGAGCGCACCATGCTCGGCCTCAACAGCATCACTGGCCGCTATATGGGCGTGCGTTGTCATCGAACCGACGACAAGGCTGTTCCCGTCCTGCCTAGTAAACGCCAGGTCTTGAATGCCTCCGATGTCAACTAGCATTGGTGGTGCCGCGAAGTGGAGTTTCATCATGGGTAGCAAACTATGCCCACCAGCTAACAATTTTGCTTCTTCATTTTCTGCGAGGAGGCTGACGGCCTCTTCAACAGATGTTGCGCGGTGGTACTCAAACTCCCCCGGTAACATCAGAGGCCTCCTTTGATCGCGCGCCAGACGTTTTGCGGTGATGCAGGCATATCCAAATGGGCTACATCGAATGGTGATAACGCGTCCACGACAGCATTGATAACTGCCGCGGAACTAGCGATGGTCCCGGCCTCGCCAACACCCTTGGCGCCTAATGGGTTAACTGGGGTTAGAGTCTCAGTGTGGCCAAGTTCGAAAGCGGGGATCCATGCCGCTTTGGGAACTGCATAATCCATCAGGGAACCGGTGGAGAGCTGCCCGTTGTCATCATAGACAGCCTCCTCATAGAGGGCTTGGGCAATGCCTTGGGCGATGCCTCCATGGAGCTGGCCTGCGACAATCATAGGATTGATGATGCGGCCACAGTCATCCACGGCAACGTATCGTTCGATGTTTACTTCCCCAGTTTCTTTGTCAATTACCACAACGGCAAGGTGTGCCCCAAAAGGGAACGTGAAGTTGGGCGGGTCAAAAAAATGGGTTGCCGAAAGGCCTGGCTCGATCTCGGGCGGTAGGGCGCTGGCGACGTATGCAGCATCAACGATCTCTTGAAACTCAAGTGCTTTTACAGGAACACCTTTCGGAAAGAGTTTGCCCTCTTCGAAGACAATGTCTGTCTCGCTCGCTTCAAGAAGGTGGCCTGCAATGCGGCGCGCCTTCTCTCGGATGGTTTCGACGCACAGCGAAAGTGCTGCGCCGCCCACCGCCTGCCCGCGGGACCCAAACGTGCCAATCCCTTGTTCTGTCGTGTCAGTATCACCATGGAGAACATCTACCTGGTCAGGCGTAATGCCAAAACCATCAGCAACAATCTGGGCGAACGTTGTTTCCTCCCCTTGGCCGTGAGGGGAAATCCCCGTCTTTACAATTACTCCGCCAGTGCGCCTAACCTCTAGTTCACAGGCCTCCCATCCACCAGCAGTCATTGCCGCGGACGGGCCCATCCCGCAGACCTCTACGTAGGTGGAAAGCCCGACTCCTACTAGTTCGTCCGTTTTTCGACGCCTTTTTTGGTCGGACCGCAAACTCTCGTAGTCGACCATCTCCAAAAGACTGTCCAGTGTCGCCTGATAGTTGCCCGAGTCGTACTCCATGTCTGTGGCTGTTGTGAAAGGGAAATCGTTACTGTTCGGAAAATTTAGGCGGCGGACATCTACAGGGTCCTTGTCCGTAGCCCGTGCAATGAGGTCCATTGCTCGTTCAATGATGAACGTGGCCTCGGGACGACCAGCACCCCGATAGGCGTCCGTCGGCGTCTTGTTCGTGAAAACGCCATGCAAAGTCACGTGGAGATTCTTGACCGTATAGCAGCCGGGGAGCATCCCAACCGTAAGCCCAGGGATCACCGGTGTTAAGAGCTGGTGATAAGCACCAAGATCTTGATAGAGATTGGCCCGGATGCCCAGAAGGGCCCCACTATTATCGGCGGCAATTTCCAGGTCACAGATTTGGTCTCGGCCATGAATGGTCGCAAGGATGTCCTCAGTGCGACGCCCGTTCCACTTCACGGGGCGGCAAAGGGTCTTCGAAACATAAGCAACGATGGCCTCTTCAGCATAGAAATTTAACTTGCTACCAAAGCCCCCACCTACCTCCGGCGCAATGACCCGGACCCTGGTTTCAGGGTGGCCACAGATTGCCGCGATCAACAAACGGACAAAATGAGGGACCTGGGTCGAACTCCATACCGTGAGCTTGTCATACCCAGCATCATAATCAGCAACAACCGCACGTGGTTCCATTGCGATTGGAATTTGACGCTGATTGACGAGCCGTTGCTTGATTACCACGCCGGCGTCCTCGAACGCGGAATCGACATCGCCAACGTCCGTTACCGAGGTGAACGCAATGTTGGTACCGATATCCTCATGTACAAGGTCGCTGTTAGCCGTCGTAGCTTCAACGACATCTACAACCACGGGAAGAGGTTCGTATTCAACATGAACGTGGCGAGCCGCATCTTCTGCCGCAGCTGCGGTGTCGGCAACAACTACTGCAACTCCGTCGCCTGCGTACCGAACTATTTCCAGCGCCACAGCCAGATGCGCAGGCTCCTTCAAGCCTTCGATACTGTGGACGCAGGGCAAGGGAGCGAGCGCATCTTGCAAATCCTTTCCGGTATACACGGCTACAACGCCTGGCATATCCTGAGCCTCCGCGCAATCAATAGACACGATGCGCGCATGGGCCTCAGGGCTCCTGACGAGCGCTACGTGGGCCATGTTTGGAAGGACGACATCATCGGTATACGTCGCCATTCCAGTGATAAGTCGCGGATCTTCTTTCCTTCGGACAGGAGATCCAATGAACTTAGGTGCAGTGGGGGCAGTCATGGCGATCCGTCCGCATCTCGAATCGTGGCAGCCGCTGATCGGATAGCCTTAACAATGTTCTGGTACCCCGTGCAGCGGCAAAGGTTTCCATCTAGTGCATGGCGAATCTCGTCATCATTTGGATCAGTGTTACGCGACAAGAGGTCCTGTGCGGCGAGGATCATCCCAGGAGTACAGAATCCACACTGCAGCCCATGATCATCCCAGAAACTCTGCTGGAGAACATGCAAGCTGTCTCCAGACCCGAGCCCCTCGATTGTCGTGATTTCAGCGTTGTCCGCCTGTACGGCAAGCTGCGTACACGACTTTACAGCTTGACCGTCGATTAGGACTGTACATGAGCCGCAGATGCTTGTTTCACAACCAACGTGAGCCCCGGTTAACCCCAAGGTCTCCCTTAAGTAGTGCACAAGCAACGTGCGTGGCTCGACCTCGTCGGAATGAGCTACGCCATTGACCGTTACTCTGAGCCTCACCATTTAGCCTCCCGCAACTCTCTCTCTTCTATCGCTAGTAGCGCCGAACAACTCTTCCTTGGCCGAAATTGCCCTTGGACGCTACTTCGCGTACGCATTAACAGCAACCAGTAACCTTTATTAGGGATTACAATGTTAGCCATGACAAATGACGATAAGTCATCGAGAGAAATGCGGTTATTTGGGGAGCTAACGGCATTCGGCTTCGCAATAGACACTGCGCTCAAACTCTGCGAGCCCATTATTGATACCGAGGATATTCCCGTGGCGGGATCCACGGGCAGAGTGATAGCGAAGGCCGTAACTGCTCCCGTAGACGTTCCAGTGACAGACCGGGCGGCAATGGACGGCTATGCAGTCATCACCGGTGATTTGCCCAGCTCGCGCAAAGATGAGTGCCCGATCCAACTTGAGGTGCTTGGCAAGCTCCTGGCTGGAGATTTAGGTACGCCTGTTGTGCAAAGTGGGCAATGCTTGGAAGTTGCAACCGGTTCCCAACTCCCGGTTGGCGCTGATGCTGTCCTTCCGGTTGAACAAACGACCTGCGACGGCTCCCAACTGACTGTTCTTGCTTCCGTAAACCACGGTGACCATGTTTCAGTGCGGGGTGAAGACCTTCGGGAAGGGGACCTCATTGTCGGCAAGGACAGCGTAGGCTCCCCAAGTGTCGCCGCTGCGCTTGCATCGATAGGGGCCAGCTCGATAACGGTACGCAGGAAGCCCCGAGTCTTACTGGTACCCAATGGGGACGAATTAGTGCCGCTTGGTGGGAAGATTGAGCCTGGGCAAGTGTACGACTCGAACTCGGTCGCGCTGCAGGCCTTACTTGAATCGAACGGAGCCATAGTTAGCCGGACCCCAATTGTGCGTGACAATCCCGCGGCGTTAATTGAGGGAGTTAGGGCAGACGATATAGACCTCGTTGTTACGCTTGGGGGCACTTCTGTTGGAAGGCATGACCTTGTTGTCGATGTCGTGGAGCAAATGGGGGAGGTCTTGATTCACGGAGTTGCAATCAAGCCTGGCAAACCGGTCCTGGTCGGACGTGTCGGCAGAGTCCCTATACTCGGCTTGCCCGGCTTCCCCACGTCATGCCTATTCACAGGATACCTTTTCGCGGAACCGATGGTTCGGGTATTAGCGGGATTGCCTCTGAATCACCGGGCGTGCGCAGCCGTCCGTATGGTCACGGCGGTCAATTCGCCTCCAGGAAAGCGGCAATTTGTCTCGGTACAGGTAAACGGAAAACAAGCCATTCCTGTCTACAGGGCCTCCAGCACGATCACAAGCATGTCACGAGCAAATGGATGGATTGAGATCCCAGAAGAAACCACTAAATTGGCGGCCGGGGAGCAGGTCGAGGTGACTTTTTTCTAGCGATCGACCCAATCCTGAAACTCCGTTAGCCAATGCTAATATCAACATAAGTTACCGAAGGAGAAGTTTTGTGCAGGATTGGGTACTTAAGAGGCTCGCCGAGTTTGTAGGCCGGACGGACCGAAAAAAACTTGGCCCGCATACACGAAATAGGCTAGTCGGCCAGTCTATGGGGGACCATCGAAGTTACCGCGTCGAGCGGAAAGCTACATGCCTGGGAAAGGGTCTCGTTGTAACCGAAGCCGGTGTGATCCCTGACTATCCAGGCATCCGGCGCGTCTATCATCTTACGAATGCAATTACCAAATACTATTACAGTCCCTTTTTCCTGGAGACGCAGGTTCCCGGTTATCACACGCGGGTTGCCTGGCTCGGGGGTAGGGAAGTCGCCTTCACGCGGGATGGCCGATATTGTGCATTTTCTTCAGACCGCGCGTCCGATTTTATCCCGCGGGGATTCTTTGAAGCCCATCCAAATCTAATCGTTTGTCTGGCCATTTCGGGAGACGATATTCCTTATGCGACATCACAGTGCAACGGTAACAGGGCAGAAATCGATGCTTGGGGCACTGAGGTCCTTCAATATGGCGTGCGGGAGCCACTAGCCACACATGAGCGGTACGAACTTTTCGACGAATTCGAAATCAAGAATGTCCCGCACATTGGGCCGCTGGATTCCGGGGACATTTCGACGGTCATCGAGTGGATGCGGGCACTTGACGAGTCCGGAGCCAAAGGAGCGATTCTTAAGCCTTCGGAGCCTCACCATCGACCACTGAAATACGGGCTTCCATCAGCACAATTCAATGAACTTTTGACCCTGCTGGAACTTGGCAAGGATGAGACCGACTTGTGCCACGCAAGACTTTTCCAGGCGTGTTGTGGCGCGAATGAGCTCGAGTTGGGTGTTAACTCATGGGATTGGGAAGAAGTGGGCCGGTCGTTATTGGCAGGCCTCGCAAGCGGCGTAGACCGGATTGCAAAAGGCAACACGCTTGCCACTGAACACAGCGTGTGGCTATCCAATAAGGAATCTGCCGAGTGCCTTCTAGCACAACTTGGCGAGCAAGCAACGGACACTTCAATCGAACTTGTATCACTGGTCCCGGAGGACACAGGTTGGCGGCTACGGTTCAGGCGGCAATTCATCAAAACCACTGCAGCTATGCGGCGGCGGATGTCTGGCATCTCCTATCGCGATTGAGTATCGGAGCTATTACGAACCATCCTTATTTGGTCTACCCGGTGCGGGAGCGCAATTTCTATTATAAAAGTAAGGTTTTTGCTTGCCACAGATTCACCAACTGTTGGGATCTTCCCGGAGAGTTCCAAGATTAACCCGGCTAATGTTGTGTTTTCCTCGCTGGTCAAGTTGAGATTGTAGCGTCGATTTAAGAGAGCAATTGGGCACGATCCTGCAATCCTTAAAGAGCCGTCCGGGAGTTCAGTTACTGGCGGAATAAATGGTTCGTCAAATTCATCGTCGATTTCCCCAACGATTTCTTCCAGAACGTCTTCTAGCGACACAATCCCTTCGACCCCGCCGTACTCATCAATAACAATCGCCAGGTGTTGTCGTTCTTGCTGAAAGGCTTGAAGAACGACTTGAAGGGGAGCCGACTCTGGGACGAACATTGGCTTGCGCGTCATACTTTCGATGCGGAGCTCGTCGAGGTGCTCAGAATATCTAAAAACGTCCTTTGAGTTGAGAACACCTATGACATTATCGAGTGTTCCACTATAAACAGGGAACCGCGTGAACCCAGATGCTCGAATAGTATCGATGATCTTCCGAGGGTTAGCGTCAACCTCCAGCGGAACGACTCTGGTCCGGGGGATCATGACATCTTCAATAGAAAGATCTTCAAGCCTAAACACGCCCCGCAGCATTCGCCTCTTCTCGCGGGCGATTGAGACTTCCTCCTCACTGAGAGAAATGATCCCCTTGATATCCTCTTCGGAAATCGGGGGGGCCGCGGAACTTGACTTCCCGAACACCATCAGGACCCCGTTGGCAATTGCGACACAAAAGCTGGCCAGAGGATGAAGGGTTCTCGCCAAAATATTGATCGGCGTCGCGATGGCGAACGCAACTCGTTGGGGATTTCGTGTAGCAAAGGTTTTTGGCGCAATTTCCGCAAAGATCAACACCAAGACCGTCATCACAATAGTGGCGTAAATTGTCCCTTCGTCACCAGCTAGGCGGACAGCAAAGGCTGTCGCCAGCGCCGATGCAGCAATAATGGCGAAATTGTTGCCAACTAGGATAGTCGAGAGCACCCGTTCCCTATTATCAAGTAACTCGCGAACCTTTTGCGCACGCTTGTCTCCTTGCCTAGCGAGGTACGAGACCTTGTATCGATTGGCGGCCATAAGCGCGGTTTCCGCGCTAGAAAAAAAACCAGATAATAAGAGTAGGGACAATAGGCTGACGAGCGCCACGCCCGGATCAAGCATCGGAGTTACCTCAAGAATTGGATCGTGTAGATAGTTACAAATACCTACGAGCAGTGGATAGTTCGCAAAGGATGCGTTGCACACACCGAGGATAGCATCGCGAGTGATACTATTTGGCTTCCTGCGGCCCGCCTGCCGCCAATATCACCCACCGCCCATTTAAGAGGCCTCATCATGACCGCCAATGGTCGTGGCCGTATGGAAAAAGGGTCTCCGGTGCTCCTCGTACTAGAGGATGACCGGAAGTTCCTGCTCCACTTGCAGCCTGGACGAAGTTTTTCGACCCACAAAGGTGCCATTGAGCACGACTCTCTAATCGGCCAAACATACGGGCAGGTTTTCAAAACCAGCTCAGAATCGGACGTCCTGGCCGTGTTTCCAACCTGGATTGATCGGATGCTGAAGGTGCAGCGACGGACTAACATCATGTACCCCAAAGACGTTGCGTACATGATCGCTCAGCTCGGCATTGGTCCCGGCGACAAAGTTGTCGAACTCGGTTCTGGGTCCGGCGCAATGACCATTGCGCTTGCACACGCGGTGCAACCGGGCGGGAAAATATACACATACGATCGGCGTGAAGAGCATCTTCGACAAGCCGAGACTAACTGTGAGCGTGCAGGAGTCCCCTTGTCCCTAGTTGATTTTCGCTTGAGGGGGATTGGCGAAGCCCTTCCAACAGGTGTTTCTGCCGTCACATGTGATATTCCTGAGCCATGGGACGAGGTTTCCGCTGCACGTGAATGTCTTGTCGGTAGCGGCCGGTTTGCCTCTGCCACACCAACATTCAATCAGGCCGAGCGATTGGCATCCTGTTTGATAGGTGAAAAGTTTGCCATGGTTCAAACTATTGAGATTCTGGTACGAGAGATTTTGGCTCGGCCGGGGCGTACTCGCCCTGGGCATCGGATGGTCGGCCATACTCAGCTGTTAACCACCGCTGTTAGTACCCTGCAGGGTGTATGTACTTGATCGACACCGAGGTACACACAAAAGCCTGGGATCTTCCTTCGGTTCTGTCACGGTTATACGCATCTATTAAGGCAGGATTCCGTACGTGACGAACCAGGCTGGCGATCATGCTGGTGAGGCTTTCCGTCGGATAGTGGACGCTTATCCAGAGGCACGGGTAGAACTTACGTTCCGCAATCCTCTTGAGCTCCTAGTGGCAACTATCCTGTCGGCACAATGCACCGACAAACGAGTGAACCAAATCACCAAGACCTTATTTTTGAATTACCCAAACGTCGCCGCCTACGCAACTGCCAACCTGGAAGAACTGGAAGAAGCCGTTCGGCCAAGCGGTTTTTTTCGACAGAAGGCCAAGAACATCAAAGCTTGCTGCGTCGATATAGTTAAGTGCCACAATGGGGTAGTGCCCTCCGGCATGGAAGAGCTGACATCACTAGCGGGTGTGGGACGAAAAACAGCTAGTGTGTTGCTAGCAATAGCCTTCGACACGCCCGCTATTGCGGTTGATACGCACTGTCGTCGAGTTAGTCAACGTCTTGGCCTAACGACAGAAAATAATCCTGAGAAAGTAGAACACGACCTGCAAGAACTGTATGCAAAGGAACTTTGGGCGGACATTACGCGTCTTTTTATCTGGCACGGTAGGTACACTTGCAAGTCGAGAAATCCACGCTGCCAAGAATGCGTGCTTCCCGATATGTGCCCCTGGTATCTAGACATGATCGCGTAAATTCTCGTTACTTAATTGCCTTCCGGCACAAGCGCCACGAGGCAAAGAAGAAGGCTGAGGACAATGCCTGCGGCTGGACAGAAGGACTATTATCGAATCCTAGGAGTATCAAAAGATGCTCCATTGACCGAGATCAAGAAAGCGTACCGGAAACAGGCTCGACAACATCATCCAGATGTAAACCCAGGGGACAGTGAGTCTGAGGAACGGTTCAAGGAAGTTGCCGAGGCATACCATGTCCTGGGAGACAAACAACGCCGCGCTGCGTATGACCGTGGCCCCGAACGGTTCGCCCAAGAGTTTGACCTGAGCGATTTTTTCAACCAGTTTCACCACGGCCCTAGCGGTGGGCGAGCAGGCATGCATTTTGAGTCTGGGGGATTCGGTAATTTATTCGATATGTTTGGCGGAGCGGGAGCGACCCGCGGACAGGGGTATCCAAACGGGATTGCACAGGCGGGGCGTGACCTGGAAATTAATGTACAACTCGGATTCGAGGAGGCATTGAAGGGTGTCGAGCGCACAGTTCAGTATGGAGTCCACCAAGGCACTGGCGCCAAGGATGCGATTTCTACAAAAGTCCGGATCCCTGCCGGTATAGAGGATGGGAAACGGATTCGGGTCAAAGGGCGAGGAGAGCCGGGCATCGGAGGCGGGCCACCTGGGAATTTGTATCTACGTATTCAGGTCGCTTCGCATCCTCTGTTTACACGGAAGGGAGCCGACCTGTACCTTGAGCTTCCCGTCACAGTTTATGAAGCAGGTCTGGGGGCCACCGTGCCGGTCCCCACTTTGGACGGCCCCATGTCAATCAAGTTGCCTCCTGGAACTCGTAGTGGACAGGTTATTCGCTTGTCGGGCAAGGGAGCAAAACGGCCTGGGCCCGACAACCAAAACAGTCAGGGAAATCTGTTTGTAAGTATTCGCATCGAGCTGCCGGGCGAGCTGGACCAGGGTAGCAAAGCATTGCTAGAACAATTCGAGAGCGATCATCCGTACAATCCTCGCCGCAATATGGAATAGGGGAAAGAGTCGGCATAATGACCCGTCTATACCTCCTCCGACACGGTTCTACAGAATCTAATCGTGTTGGTCGTTACATGAGCCGGTCTGAAGAAGGACTTTCAGGTGATGGCCGTTGGCAGGTACGCCAACTCGCTCAACGAATGGCGTGCAGCGAGCTGACAGCAGTTTATTCGAGCCCCCTGCAGCGTGCGCAAGAAACTGCTCAAATTGTTGCACAGCCACACCGCCTAAATATTGAAATAGCCCCTGAGTTCAACGAACTTGATTTGTCTCGCTGGGCGGGACTTACGGCAACTGAAATCGCATCCCAGGACCCCGAGGCCTGGGACATCTGGTGTAATGATCCGAGAAATTTATCCGTTTCCGGGATCGAATCTTTTGTGGAACTTCAGAACCGAATTCGGAAAGGTCTCCAGGAAATAACCACGGGCCACCCTAGAGGACGCATTGCGGTCGCAACTCATGATGGAATTATCCGAATCGCCGTCTTGTTGGCGCTTGGAATCTCTATGGATAATTATCGGGCAATAACGGTGTCCAACACGGGAATGACCATTCTCGATATTGGACCCGCACGGACGTATTTGCGCGCGTTCAACGACACCGGCCATCTGGAAGATGCATTAGGCACGATGACTGGCCCGGCAGACCAATGAGGCACGCGATCCTTCTTCTAAAATAGCGTTGACTGTCGTCGTTTTTAATGGCTGTACCGTCGGGAACAACACCAAAAGGACATGCACCGGTGAAACCTCAAAGTCTTGCGGAATTGACCAACGCTGCAAAAGTGGTTAAAGCGGGTGGGGTGGTCTCGTATCCAACCGAGACTTTCTATGCACTTGGCGCGGACCCAGCCCAACCCAAGGCGATCGAACATGTATTGATGGCGAAAGGGAGAAATGGTTTAAGGCAACCTCTCCTTCTGCTCATTGCCACCTTGGATGACCTTCCGAATTGGGTGAGCAAATTCCCTTCATCCTTTGACACCTTGGTTGCGCATTTTTGGCCGGGGCCCTTGACGCTGGTACTGCCCGCTCAAGCGGGCTTGCCGGACCCTTTAATCGGGCCCGGCAGTGGAATCGCGGTGCGCCTCACCTCACACCCCATAGCCCGTTTGCTTATTCGTGCCTCTGGAACCGCCCTGACGGGCACCTCAGCGAATCGGACAGGCTCGCCTCCTTGCCGCGACGCAGAGACGGTACGGGCGACATTGGGGAATGATCTGGGTGCCGTCGTTGATGGAGGCCCCACGGTTGGGGCAAAACCATCAACCGTCCTCGACCTAGTCAACGATTGCCCCAGAATACTTAGACATGGGGCGATCGAGGCCAGTGCGCTCGCGCGGCTTATTCGACTGGTATAATTTGCGGCCTATTGATCCGATAGCCCATATTTCCGGAGTTCCTGATGCCATGCTAGAGGACAATTCTCGTTGCTCGCCTCAGTACACTGACTCCCTTCCAGACTTTGGCACGGGAAAGAAACGTGGAACCTTCTGGATCCATACATATGGATGCCAGATGAACGTCCACGATTCTGAAATATATTCAGGGCAGCTGCGGCGACTCGGACTAGTGCCGGCAGAGACTCCCGAGCAGGCTGACGTGATTTTGCTAAATACCTGCAGTGTTCGAGAAAAGGCAGAAGAAAAGCTTTTCTCAGAACTCGGCCGCCTCCGCCGCTTAAGGGAATTGGATGAAGCCCGACGACAGGCCGGCAAGGAGCCAGTCCGAATTGGCGTTACTGGGTGTATTGCTCAACAACGAGGGGAGCAAATAATCGAACGTGAAAGTTCGGTTGACTTTGTCCTTGGGACCCGCGCAATCCGGGCACTTCCATCAGTCTTGGATGCCCTAGCAGACGGCCAAGAAGCTCAGGTTGTTACCGAGGACTTCATCGATTTCGATGCCTCTGACGCCGACCGGCTAGATCGAGTCCGCGCTTTTGTCACAATCATGGAAGGCTGCAACAACTACTGCTCTTTCTGCATTGTTCCGACGACACGCGGATTAGAAGTCTATCGCACTGGCGATGAAATCATTGATGAGGTACGCGGTCTAAGTATCCGTGGTTACCGAGAGGTCACACTCTTAGGACAGAATGTTAACTCCTGGACAGACAAGTCAACCGGCCTTGACTTCCCAGGTCTCCTTCGCAGACTTGACGAAGAGTTGGCGGGGGACATAGCCGGAGTAGAGCGTGTCCGGTTCCTCACCTCTCACCCAAAGGATCTTTCCCCTGCGCTGATCGAGGAGATGGGAAGGTGCTCCAAAATCGCCAAACATTTGCACCTGCCGGTCCAATCCGGGTCGGACCGGATCCTTCAAGAGATGAATAGGCACTATACACGCCGCGACTACCTGCAAATTGTCGAACGCTTGCGCGGGACAGTAGAGGGGGTCGGCCTATCCACCGACCTTATCGTCGGATTCCCTGGAGAAACTGACAAAGATTTTGAAGCTACGCTGGAGCTCATTAGAGAAGTAGATTACGACTCCTTTTATTCTTTCGAGTACTCACCGCGACCGGATACTGCGGCGCTTTCGTACGATGACACGCTCCCTCCCGAAATAAAGCGGCAACGTCTTGTGGAGCTACAGGAACTGCAACGCGACATCCAGGCCCGCAAGAACCGCGAATGGGAAGGACAAACCGTTGAGGTTCTTGTCGACAGTTTCAGCCGTAAAACAAGGGATGATGTCAGCGGCAGGACAAGCTCGAACCAAATCGTCAATTTTACCGGGGACCGGAAACTGATCGGAATACTCGTAGATGTTGAGATCACCCGCTCGGGCGCACATAGCCTCTACGGTGAGATTCGTAGCCATTCACGTTGACGGCAACACAGAATTGATTCCTTGACCGTCTTTCGAGGCAGACCTATAGTCGATTTGTCGGCTTCGGCTGGTACCGCAACGGTGTTGGAGGGCATGCATGGAAATCGAAATGAAGATTAAGGGCCTGATGGTCGATCCAGTCACCAACATGCCAATCGTCATTCTTAAGGATGAAGCCGAGGAACGTGTTCTACCTATATGGGTCGGGATTTTCGAGGCTAATGCCATTGCTCTTCGCATCGAGGAAATACAACCGCCCCGCCCGATGACCCACGACTTGCTCTGCGATCTTCTTGAGTCTCTTGAGGCGAACGTCGAAAAAATTGTGGTTTCAGATCTCAAGGACAATACCTACTTCGCTCAAATTCATCTTGACGTTGCCGGGAGACAAAGACAGATCGATGCACGTCCGAGCGATGCGATCGCCTTAGCGTTACGTACTCAAGCTCCAATTTATGTTCACCAGGAGGTTCTAGACCAATCAAGGTCTCTCGACGAAAGCGGGGAGCCTTCAAACTCAGAGCGGCTCCGAAGATGGTTCGAGAATCTCGACCCTGAGGATTTTTCGAAGTACGAGATGTAGGAACGCGGCTCGGATGTAGCGTGCTCGGTCCGCACGTTGCTTGACACCTTCACAGCCCCACAGCTAGCATCGCGCTGCCAGACGAGAGCGTCGTCGGACCGGGCTTCTCGTGCTCGCTTAGATTCGTATCAGGTCCCGAGTGTCTGACGTGGAACAGGAATGATCCTGGCGGTTACCAATCAAAAAGGCGGCGTTGGCAAGACCACCACATCGATCAACCTTGCAGCGGCACTCGCTCGCAAGGGTCAGCGCACTCTCCTTGTAGACCTTGATCCTCAAGCTCAGAGTACTGTGTCCTTCCTCGACGCTGGATCGATCGACCGATCGATCTATGACGCCCTTGTGGAACCGGACGTTGCGGCTGCTGAAATCATTCGTCCGACCACTCAGGAATGTCTTGACGTGGCCCCGGCGCGACTTTCGCTTGCGAAATTTGGGAGCGAAGTTCTAGGTAGTTTCGATGGTCACTACCGACTACGCGATGAACTCAAGTCAATTGTCAAAAACTACGAATTCATTGTGATTGACACACCACCGACTCTGGGGATGTTGACCATTAACGCATTGGTTTCCGCAACTCATCTCCTCGTTCCCGTCCAGTCTTCGTATTTTTCTCTAGAAGGTACGATTGACTTGATGGAGACCGTCAATAAAATTCGTAGCCGGGTGAACCGCCGTCTGCAACTCCTCGGCGTATTAATTACTCTTCACGATAACCGAACAATCCTGGGCAGAGATGTTGTCGAAGAAGTAAGAGATAGATTTGGAGACCAGGTCTTTCAAACGATCATCTCGAAGAGCGTTCGGCTCGAAGAGAGCCCGAGTCGCAAGATGTCAATTTTCGACCATGCACCGAGATCCAGTGGCGCCAAGCAATATGCAGAACTAGGGGAAGAGGTGATGCAACGTGCCTAAGCAACGTGGGCTCCCAGAAAACTTCAAGATGCGGCACGATCACCATTTCGTTGATGAGCTGGCTGTACGAGAAGCGGAGGGAATTGGCCAATTAATTGCTGTAGATTCCTTGGTACCAAATCCGGAGCAGCCCCGCCAGAGTTTTGAACGAATCGATGAGCTCGTTGCTTCAATTGGGGAGGTTGGAGTGCTCGAGCCCTTGCTAGTCCGTCAAGGGCCCCAAGGTTTTCAAATTATCTCGGGTGAAAGACGCTACCGCGCAGCGGTTGAGGCGGGTCTAGACCAAGTCCCATGCATGATACTGGACGTCGATGACGCGCAGGTCCTTGCCATTGCACTAATCGAAAATCTCCAACGGCAGGACCTGTCGCCTTTCGAGGAAGCCGAAGCCCTTCGCGCCCTTGTCTCGCGTTTCGATTACACCCACGAAGAGGTAGCTCGAAAAATTGGGAAAGCGCGGACAAGCGTAACCGAAGCATTGTCGATCGCCGATCTGCCGAAAGAGATCAAGGCGAGACTAGAAGGAGCCGGCGTAAACACCAAGTCAATCCTTCTAGAGGTTGCCAGGAGAGAAGATCCCGCTGAACAATCGGCGTTGGTGGATCGCATTGTCAAGGAAGGCCTCACACGCGACCAATTGCGTGCCCTGAGGCACGCTCCTGGAGCTGGGCCAACGGAAAAAGCGCCTGGCGAATCCACTCCAAAGCGCCGGCGGCTCACGTACCACTCAGGGACGGGAATCACTGTAACTTTGCATCTTAGTGGCGACCAAATCACCGTCCCTGATATCCAGGGCGCGTTGCGCGAGGCAATACATGAACTCGACGAACCACCGTCGTCATGACCAGATTCTTGTTGCGTCGAGATTGTCGGCGCGCCGACCACCCGCTAATTGCCAAGCAAAAACCTGTTTCTAGATGGTCTCATTCATTGCTTTTTCTCCTGAAGGTGTGCATCGGAGCCTGCAGCTTCGCCGTCATGCTCTCTTCTCCTTCCACAGCACAGCAAGGCAATGATGTTCGGGTGCGTGCTCGTGAGATGGGAATCGCTCCGGGAATACTGAACCCGGGGACATATAACGCCATCACTGATGTTGATGGTGTTCGCGTAGGCCACACCACCATCCATGAAGGGGACCGATTTCGAACTGGTGTTACGGCGATCCTTCCGCACAATGGAAACCTATTTCGTTCGAAGGTTCCCGCGGCAATTGTCGTAGGCAATGGCTTCGGGAAACTCGCTGGCCTCAGTCAGGTCCAAGAACTGGGAACCCTTGAAACGCCTGTCTTGCTAACTGGCACTCTCAGCGTGCCGCGTGTCGCAGATGCCCTAATGAGCTACATGCTTGAGCTTCCAGGAAATGAAAATGTTCGCTCTATTAATCCGGTCGTCGGCGAAACTAACGATGGAAGGTTAAGCGATATCCGTGCGCGACCAATTCAACCTGATCATGTCTACTCAGCCATCCAGGGTGCCATTACCGGGCCTGTTCGGGAAGGGGCGGTAGGCGCCGGAACCGGAACGGTTGCGTTCGGCTTTAAGGGCGGCATAGGCACATCTTCCCGGGTTGTTGGTGAAATGTCGGAGAACTGGACAGTTGGCGTGCTCGTACAAACCAACTACGGGGCGCGCCGGAGCTTACTCATCAATGGTGCTCCTGTTGGCGCTCGGCTCGAAGGGGAAAATTTCGATCAAGATGTTTCGATTGGTGACGGCTCGTGCATGATAATCGTTGCAACTGACGCTCCGCTGCAACATCGGGGACTTGAACGGCTGGGGCTACGCGCCCTAATGGGGATGGCTCGGACTGGTTCCAGTTTCAGTAACGGCAGTGGGGACTATGTAATCGCATTTTCTACCAATCCAGCTTTGCGCTCTGGCCCGGATGCGGGCACACCTCCGGCGGCACGAACACTGCCAACGGACGCCATGTCACCCCTGTTTCAAGCAGCAATTGAAGCCACCGAAGAAGCAATCTACAACAGTCTTTTCATGGCTGAAACGGTGGATGGCTTCGGTGGGCGTCGCGTCGAGGCTCTTCCTCTGGAACGGGTACGTCAGATTCTCGCGGAGTACGGCGCTCTACGGTAATTGGATGACAGACAATGAGGTTCGGACGGCCTGAACGGCAATCATAGAGCTGTTAGGCTTGGAAATACTTGGGAAGATTCATAGATCTATATTCAAGGGTGACATGCCTGGAGGAAATGTTCTTGTCCTGAACCGGCTTTGGCAGCCAGTGCACATCACGACTGCGCGCCGTGCAGTCTGCTTGTTGTACGCTGGCCGTGCTAAGGCTCTCGACCAGGACTACGTTGCCCATGATTGGCCTGGCTGGACAAGTATCCTTCACGATTCCCGGTCCACCTCTGATGAATTCCTACAAGGGGTTACGACACGTGTTCGTGTGCCCCGTGTTGTTCAGTTAACGCGCTTCGACAGGGTTCCGCGCTCTCGTGTAAAGTTCACTCGCGCCAATATCTATTTGCGCGATCAATATCGTTGCCAGTATTGCGGCGTGAAGGGCAAAAAGCCGGAGCTGAACATCGACCACATGGTGCCGCGATCACGGGGCGGCGGATCCACTTGGGACAATGTCGTCGTGGCTTGCCTTCCGTGTAACAGGCGCAAGGCAAACAGGCTACCTGAAGAAGCCGAGATGTACCCTTCCCGGAAACCGAAGCGGCCTCAGTGGCATCCGGCACTAACGCCAGCGGGCAACGCCCCCCCTCATCCGCAATGGCAACCGTTTCTCGAAGCAGTCTACTGGCCTGGAAGCCGGGGCTAACATAATAGAGATGACCCTATCCGGCCGAGTCCGGCAAGGTGTCCGAGTGATGTTTCAACTTGCCTCCCACTTAGCGAGAAGCGGGACACGGGTCTCTCACCACTGTCTGATTTGGCCCTAATCTGTCAGGGGCCCCTGACGTCTGTTAATCTCTGCTGATTATCGTCACCGCGAAGCCTAACGAAAATGAGTGAACAAATTAGAGCTCTCGGACTTCTCTCTGGTGGTCTTGACTCCACCTTGGCTGCCCGTGTCATGCAAGCCCAAAATGTTGAGGTGCTCGGCCTGCATTTCTCAACAGGTTTTTGTCTCGCAGACCGCCACCGCATCCTAGGCAACCGGAGCAACCCTGATAAGCCCTACAGGAACGAGGCTCTTCGTGCAGGTGCCGACTTGAAAATTCCAATCGAGATCATCGATATCAAAGATGAGTATCTTCCCGAAGTGGTCCTTAATCCAAAGTTTGGCTACGGGTCAGGGATGAACCCGTGTATCGATTGCCGCATTTTCATGCTGCAGAAAACCAGAGAAATCATGGAGGAGCGCGGGTACCATTTTGTCTTTACAGGGGAGGTTCTGGGCCAACGCCCCATGAGCCAACGTCGCCCTCCATTAGACGATGTCGCAGAAGAGTCCGGTCTGGGTCGCCTCTTGCTTCGCCCACTCAGTGCTAGATTATTGCCGGAATCGATTCCCGAGGAGCGGGGTTGGGTGGACCGCGAGAAACTCTTTAACATTTCAGGCCGGTCCAGGAAGAAACAAATGGAACTAGCCAATCATTTTAAGATTATCGACTACCCTCAGCCGGCGGGTGGATGCTGTTCTTTGCCTGACGAAAACTACGCCCGAAAGCTACGCGATTTCCTCGCCCATCGGGGCACCGATGTTACGCCTGACGACATGATGCTACTTAAGGTGGGACGCCATTTCCGCCTCAGTGGCGACGTAAAAATGGTAGTTAGCCGCGACCAAGGTGAAAACACTTACCTTGAGCGTTTTACCCAGGGACGGTCAGAGGTTTGGGTTGACGACTTCCCGTCCCCATTGACGCTCGTCGAAGGTCAACCCACTGCCATTGACCTTGAAACTGCCTGTCGGATAACGGCCCGGTACAGTGACGGGCGCCATGAACGCACCGTACCAGTACGCTGGCGGTCGGGGGAAAGCGAAGGTCAACTTACAGTTGTTCCATGTCAAAATGACACCGAACTGGAGGCACTGCGCATTTGAGCGGGCGGGCAAGGTCGGCGCGCCGACATCAAAACAACCAGGAGTTGCACCCTTATGTCCATGGCACATTGGACAGGGAGAGCCTGGAGAGCCTCGCCCCGGACATGCAAGTTGACGCGCTTGGCACATTTTGCCCAGAGCCGGTCATTCGAACGCAAAACAGGATGGCACATGCCAAGCCCGGTGAGATTGCAATGCTTCTCGCCGATGATGTCGGGGTGGAGATCGATATCCCAGCGTGGTGCCTTAGCACCGGAAACGAATATCTTGGCCTACTTAAAGCAGAGGTAGGCTACAAGGTTTTTGTTCGCCGACTTTGCAATAAACGTCCTCAGCCATAGCGGTAGGTGACGCCGTAACCTCCCTTAGGGTTGCGCCACGACGTGTAGCGTCTTGCAACTTGACAAGTCCCGCACTCCAGACAGTCTTCAAAGTTCACGATACAGCTGTCTTCTTCCTCATTAAGCTTGAAAACCTGCGCCGGGCATATATAAAGAACCGCGCGATCATCGTCATTCCTGAAGGCCTCTTGGTCGACAGCTATGTGGCTCTCGTCCGTGAAACGGCGGCGAACCAAATCAAGACGCTCACTAATCGACAGGCTTACATGTGGCTGCAAGTAATCCTTGACATCGATTGCCATGTGGGGCCTCCTAACTTAAATCAGATTCTTCCGGGCTTGCCAGAGTTGCCTCATTAACCTGAGAAAGCTTACTTCGTCGCGCACCTTGCGAATCAGGCGGCGTCGCACCTCTGTCTTTGGCGTATCGTCGATGGTGAAGTAATCACGCATCAATTCCACGGTGATTCGAGGATAGCTGTCGATAAATTCTCGATTGGCCCGCAAAAAATCCACCGTCCCCCGATAATGCTTCAAATCTTGCATGACCCACGAAGCATTCAGCCTACTTCGATACGACCCCAGACCAGTTCGCGAAAAATCCCGCTTCTTCCGGGCTTCCAGGAATGCCTCGGCCGCAAATACTCCAGAAGCCATCGCCAAGTTTGTTCCTTCGTGATGAATTGAAGGATTGACTAGCCCGGCACAATCTCCAACCAACATAATCCCATCGGCGTAAAGGTCGCTGAAATCATCATAGGAATCTTCTGGGATCATCTTAGTCGCGTACTCGACCGTCTTTGCCCCGCGAAGCAACGGCGCAACAGAGGGGTGGGCCTTAAACTCATCAAGAAGTTCATAGGGGGCTGTTTTCGTTCCGAGATAATCCTCGATCAGGCACCCTACACCAACTGAGATACTGTCCCGGTTTGTGTATATGAACGCCGAACCCACCATGCCCTTAACAGCTCCACCAAAATACTCAACGGCGGCCCCTTGACTGCCTTCTAGATGGAAGCGGTCCTCGATAATTTCAGAAGGGAGCGCAAGGACTTCTTTGACAGCGTTAACCCGATTAGCTGGGGTCATTGCAGGTCGCAATCCCGCCCCCTCTGAAAGCAAGGCGTTGGCGCCTTCGGCCAAGATCACACAGTCCGCGAAAACATCCCCGTCATCTCGACCCGTGCGAACACCTACTACACGGTCGCCCTCGGTCAGTAGACCTTCCACGGTTGTTTCGCAGATAATTAGCGCGCCTTCTTCTTCCGCTTGCTCAGCAAACCAACGATCGAATTGTGAGCGCAGGGCGGTAAAGGTGTTGTTATATGGAGGCTTGTCGAAGTGGGCACTTTTCAAGTCGATCGCGACCTGCGAATCAACATCAAGCGCTACCCATCGGCGGTTGACAATATGACGCTCTATGGGCGCCTTCTCCCAAAATTTAGGGACTAGTTCAGCAAGCACCCCACTGTACAAGATGCCCCCGAACAGATTCTTTGCTCCCGGGAAATCGCCTCGTTCAATCACTAAAACTTCAACGCCATTCCTTGCAAGGGTGAGCGCTGCAGCGACCCCTGACAATCCAGCGCCAACGATTATGACTTCGAATTTTTCGTCCGACATGGAATGCCTTAAATGACTGACAATAAAAGACTTACTGTAAAAATTTCGCGCTTGATCGTAGCATGGGGGAGGGGGGTGCTCAACCGAAAGTTCCATACAGCCGATGCTATACTCCGAAGATGCATCCTTGGTTTCTAGCCCGATTCACGGTTCGGCTCTGTGCCGCCTTACTGCTACTGGCCAGCCTGGTCTTCACAGGACACGAACACTTTGTTTTCACATCGATTCGTGCTGTCCCGTATGCGTGGCAGGACACAGAATCACTAACCATCCAATCAGCGCCGGTACGAATCGTCGCGCCCGCGAATCGAGGGCAGTGGCTTAGGCGTCTAGCACTCTTCGCTGACAACGCTGTCCAATCCTACGAAGCTATTTTGGGGAGCGCTGTCCCTGGCGGAACGATCCGCTGGGTTCCCGACCCCTTAGCTCTGTCCAAGATCGACGCGCAGGTCATAACCGAAGATGGAACAGATGGGATGGTTTTAGGATTTGATGAGCCGTTTGCCATCATTGCCGAGGATCTTGGAGTTGCCTTTGCCCAAGGATATTCCCGGTGGATCACTTCTTATTCTGTAGCCCGACTCTACTTTAATAACGCCAAAACCTCTGACGCTGCGTGGGTCGACGGTGCGGCATTATTCATGACAGAGCTACTAGCCCGGCGCGACCGTTCCACAACCCCGGTCCTGTATAACATCGAAGCGGCATACAGTCGTGCAATGCGAAGTCCCACAGACGTTCATATGCTGAATGAAAGCAGCCCTGCCGCTCGAGGCAAAGCACTGGCAACATTTAGGCTACTGGAAGGGCTCTACGGGGAAGCCGTGATTGGCAAGCTCCTGTCTACAATGTCTAACTCGGCTTCGGGGGACGGGTTAAAAGAAATCATCCTCTCCAATTTACCCCAAGGCTTTCCGCCTAACCCCAGCGCAATACTGGAAGCCTGGATGGATCCGCGCGCCAGAATTGATCTTGGGCTTTCTAATGTTCGCGTGTCGAACAATGGGCGGAGGATTACTGGCACAGCCTCCCGATCCGGAAACGTGCCAGTCTGGAGCCAAGTCGAGGTCACGCTTACCAATGGTGAACGGTTATATGTCGATATACCCGCCAGTACAGAACCTGAAGAGTGGGAACTCGAAATCTCCAGTGAACCAATTGAAGTTCGAATCGATAGAGATAGCCGTCTGCCCGACATCAATCGAAGCAATAATCGATATCGCTTCGGTGACGCCACACGCATCAAAGACTTTTTCCCTCTCGACGAGAAATTAAGGGTCGGTGAACTTCATTTCGACGGGGAGATCCGACAAGTCGGCCGCAAACGTGCCGAGGATTTTTCGGTCAGCTTTCACAATCTTACAGATGCCCCATATGGGCTTGGCCTTTTGGTGAGCGCTCAGTGGGTTGACCGCCCCGCTTCCCGTACGCAGCGGCGAATCTTCCTAGTGCTCCCTCCTGGAGAGTCCGTGGTTGCGCAGGACTTCATTCAATATCCCCGCAGGGGCACTGGACGTGCACGGATCGAAGCACGGTACTGGACTGCTTCCACGCCTGAGGTTCTCACTGAGAGATTGTTAAGGGACCCCGCCGACCTCTTAAACTCCTATCTAATTATCCGCGACCCAGTACAGGTTATGGGTCCTGATGGGACACCATTGGAGCGGCTGGCGGCAGAGCAAATTGAATCAGCCGCGGAGCTAACCATTGAGGGCGGCGGGTTAATGCCCCCCGATATCTCCCCAGACAACGAGCCTGGGAATAGCTCTCAGGTCACTGAGCCAGCCTCGGACCTGTTTGGTGTGCGGATTCTTTCACCACCTGCCTCCGCAACGCCCATTGATGAAATGGCTTTTACGGTTGCTGTCGATGGGCCACCAGCGAGCCTCCTTGAGCTTTATGTTAATGACGAGATTATTGGAAGAGGCACAGGTTCCTCAGCGCGCGCAACCTTTACGGCAACAGAGGACCAAAGCGTGTACCTATTGCAAGCTCTGGCGGTTGGACAAGGTGGTGAACTCGCGAGCGATACACGCCTCCTACAACGTGGCGAACTAGGGTTTGGGGCGAGCGTTGATCTCGTGACACTGAATCTCACTGTACGGCAACCAGGCGGAGGATTCGTCGAGGATCTCACTAATGAGAATTTCATGGTTGTTGAAGATGGAGTGTCCCAAGAAATTGTGAACTTCGCGAAGGGGGAAAACACAGCAGTGTCCGCTGCCATGTTGTTGGATACCAGCAGCAGTATGATCGGTGGCGGTATTGCGAGTGCTCGTGCTGGCGCTAAACAACTGGTCAACAACCTGTTACGCGGTAACGACCGTGCCATGGTGATGGGATTTAATGACCGCGTGTACATGTATGCAGATTTCACCAGCGATGCCGACGTGCTCCTAAAAGCCATTGATGCCACTAATCCCGATGGCGGGACCAAGCTATTCAACGCCACAGTCGAATCGATTCGGAAGGTAAACCGAAGGTCTGGTCGACGAGCCCTAGTGATTCTGTCGGACGGCTTGGATGTTCAAAGCCGCTTCAAGTTTGCTGACGTTCTCGAATACACGCGCCAATCAGACGTACTTGTATACACAATCGGACTTCAACTAATGCACGATTCTACTGAGCTAGGGGATGCCAGTGACGCGGTTCGCTCCAGCGTTGAAAACCTCCGAGAATTGGCTGAAGCGACTGGCGGGTCAGCATATTTCCCGCTCGTGCTCGATGAATTGGAAGCAATCTATTCTGAAATTGCTACCGAACTGGAAAGCCAATATTCCGTGTCCTACTACCCGACTAACCAAAACTGGGATGGGGAATGGCGAAATTTAGAAGTTTCCCTACAAGGCCGCGCAGGACGGATACAGGCACGTCCTGGCTATTACGGAGTCCGCCCCGGCAGTCGACAGTAGCCTTTTTATCTATTACTAACTGATCCTATGCCAAATTGGACCTTCCTTGTATTGCACTTCTTTCACACCATGGCCCTTGTTTTGTGGGTTGGCGGAATTGTTTCAATTGGGGGAATCGTGGCCCCAGTGGCCTTCCGTGAACTTCCGGATCGAAACAGTGCAGGGAAGATTATCGGCCTCTCATTGCAGCGCTTCGATGTGCTCGTTGCCATTTGCATCGTCTTGCTTGTCGCTACCAGTACATTAATGGCGCTATGGTACGGAAGATGGTCGCCGTGGTATGCCATCCAGTACACATGCATCGCTCTAATGAGCATATCGGCGACAGTGTCCATGACTATTGTGGCCCCCAGAATGCGCAGTTTGCGCAGCAGTCCCGCCAGACACCAAACACCGGAGAGTGCCGCCGAATTTGGCCGGCTCCACCAATTCTCTGTAATATCGATGCAGTTTAATCTGGCATGCGGCACCGTCGCGATTCTCTTTTCATGACTGGCCGGCCACCATTAGTCGCACTCCTCTGGATCTCACTGGTGTTCCTGCCCGCGGCTCATGCTCAACAGGCCGTGCCAGATCTCAATGAACTCGCAGACGAAACCCTTGAGCTATTGAACCTTAGCCGGCAAGAAGCCGGCCTGAATTCACTCACCCCACATAAGGCACTCTCTATGCTGGCCACCCGACACAGCCAAGAGCAGGCGGCGCGGGGCCGAATTAGTCATTATTCCTACGAGTTTGGTTTGTCGACGGAACGTCGTATTTTTATCTCATATCCCGATCTAGATCGGCTTGCTGAGAACGTCGCGCGGAATCGCAGCGTTAAGCTCCTACACGAGGCACTCCTGCGGAGTGACGGCCATCGACAGAATCGTATGGATCCCAAATTCACACATGTTGGAGTCGGACTAGCTCGTGCAAATTCGGCCGCTCTGTATCTCACCGAAATATTTGTTGCCGCGCCCAAAGGTAGAGACTTAGGAGATCCGGTTGCCTTTTATTTCGATGCCAGCCCCGGATCATATGAGCAAGGGGATGGGCCCCTGATAGAGGTAGGCACACAAGTGATTACTGTCGGTCGTCCGGGTCCGGACGACCCGGAACACTGGACTGTAAAAGGCATTGACGCCTACCAGTCCGGTGACCTGCAGGCTGCAAAAACGTTTTTCCAAATCAGCTTGAGTTTGAATTCAGACTACCGCTTTGCCAAATACAAGCTCTCTCGTGTCCTACTTGAGACAGGATTGCCAGGTGATGCGGCAATCCTGCTTGATGAGCTATTGAACGATGATCCTTCCGACCTTGCTGCCAAGGCCACACGTGGCAATGCCGCGATTTTACTTGAAAATTTCAAAGGCGCTGAAAACATATTCCGAGCTGTTCTTGTCGATCGACTTAACGACGCTACTAGCTGGTACGGCCTTGGGCTTGCGCTTGAGTACCAAGATCGAATCGCCGAAGCAGAATCTGCTTACCGTCAAGCCTTACACATTGACCCCACCCTAGCTCCGGCACAGATTGGACTGGCTCGTGTTACACGCCACTGACGAATTGGCACGCGGCTAGTTGGCCGGTACAATTTTCGGATGGGAATCAGCGATCGACTAATAAAAAAGATAGAGCAGGAAATTCGACCTCTTGAACGAGAACTCAAGGTCGCTCTGCCTCGCCAACTCGCCGAAGCAGCCGCGCACGGCGATCTCAGCGAAAATGCAGAATACGACGCTGCCAAGCAACGTAAGGAATTTGTACAAGCGCAACTAGCGCGCCTCTATGAAAAGCGGCAGTCTTTATCTGGAATTAGTGAATTAATGATCCCCCGAGATTCGATAGGGTTTTGGTCGACGCTCAAAGTGCTCGACCTGGACAGCGATGAGGAAATCGAGTACCGGCTTGTAAGCCCCGATGAGTCCGACCCTCGAAACGGGCGTATTTCAGTTTCATCGCCAATTGGAAGGGCGCTTATTGGAAAAACCGATGGGGATGTGGTCGAAATAGAAACTCCACGAGGAACAAAGACCTATGAAATCCTTGAGTTCTTAACCGTCCACGAGGCTCCAGACATTGACGACTAACATATCCCTTGCAATCAACCAGAGTGAAAATAGCTACAAGAAGGGCTAGCCTCACTATGAACATTGGGAGATCTAGGATCATTCCCGGGTATAATCTGGGTAGATCGGTTGCATTCGGACTCCCGTCAACCGAAACTAGCGAGACTTGATCACCGATGTATCCGTTCTCCTACTTGTTGAGTACTCGACAGCTTTCCCTTTATCTAGCTATAATCGCCCCGCTCACAAGGAATTCTGGTGTTTGATTACGAAGTGAGGAACTGATGGCGTTTTCGGACAATTTTGAAACATCAAGGTTGGTGGGGATGTTTACAGACCCACTTAACTGGGCACTCCTAGTCTTGGCTACAGCATTTGGTTACTACGTCTTAGCTGTACCTTATTGGCAGGACGAGTATCTGAAACGTAGCCCGCAGGTCATGAGCCTGCAGGAGTATATGGATAACCCCAGCCACCCTCGAGAGTGGATGCTCCGCACACTTGGGGCACCTCCACCGAGCGTTGAGATTGTCGTTGAGGGCCTCAATGTGAAGCATGTGGACAACGACTCCATCACTCTCAGCAGCGCTAGTTCCTCTTCAAGTAGCGCCTCCGGCAATTGCGACATTGACCCGGAGATCCCTATCTCCATGGGCGCTGAAGCAACCGCCCCCATGACCGACATCCTAGTCGCCGGCGACAACATGGACCTGCTTGGTCTGTCTGTCGGGCAGCAAGTTGATTTGCAGGTGTTTGGCTTACATGAAACCGACCTCGGATGGGTGCCACTCCATCCGGAACTAGACTCTGATCTCGAAGAAAAGTTCACTAAAGATGAGATAGATGAGCTCGAGCTTCTTGAAATCCATGTGGGCGGTAACACAGTTCGAAATCCCTATGTCGAGACCGGCGAGCTGCGGCTTGCCCCGGGCCTACAACCGAACGGTGAGCCTCACACTCTAGAGGATCTCGACAACGACACGGAATACATTCAGACAGGCAGCCGCCTTGCCGGCGGCCTGGTCGACTTACAGGGAGTGAAGCTTGTCGACCAGGACACCAATATCATGTCGCCTTATTTCGTAGTCGAAGACGGCGAAGGCCGCCGCGCTAACGTCTACTACAATCAGCGCCTTCTTTCCGAGCATCGTTGGGGGCTGGACCGGCTTGGCGACCAGTGCGTTGTCGTGCGCGGTGTTATGCGGCGACTAACTCCTCCAGAGTTGCGACAACTTGGCGAGGACGACAATGTACAGGCTGTGATTGATGGACATGCCATGGTGTCGCCCGATGGGTCGGTGGTAATTAGTCTCGAGAATCCGGCGGCAGCATTGATGGGACGTTAAGCAGGCAAACGTCTGCTGTCATTGGCCTAAAATCAGATCTGGCGCCATGGTCCCGACGCGCGAGCAAGCCTACGCGCTGCTCACTAAACACACTAAGAGCCCTCACCTGGTCAAGCATGCCTTGTGCGTTGAAGCTGCTATGACCTTTTATGCCCAGCGATACGGTGGCGCCGGAGAAATTTGGGCGCTCACCGGACTTCTTCATGATTTTGACTATGAAGAGCATCCTTCACTCGAGGAACATCCCTACGTGGGTGCCAATATCCTGAGGTCCCTGGAATACCCAACTGAAATAATCGAGGCCATTCTTGGCCATTCAGACCACACTGGAATTCGCCGCGAAACAGATATGGCAAAGTCGTTATACGCCGTCGACGAACTGACAGGTTTTATCGTCGCTTGCGCACTTGTCAGGCCCACAAAAAGCCTTCTTGACCTGCCAGTGAAGTCGGTCATGAAAAAGTTCAAAGATAAAGCCTTCTGCAGAGCCATCGACAGGGATCATCTTCGTACAGCCGCCGAAGAATTCGGCGTGCCGTTTCGCGACCATGTTGAAAACGTGCTATCGGCGTTGCAAGGTGTCGCATCTGAGCTGGGCCTTGCCGGTACTGACTAACTTCTCAAAAGACTTAAATTTCCCGTCTTTATCTAGTCGCGCCATGATGGTTTGGACGGGTCTCTGCGGCCAGAGGCAATGAGACAACATATAGCAAGGCCATCAATACTTCTGAGTCACTGAAGTTGTACTCGAACATCCCCATTGCTAGAAATCCAGCTAGGGAAGCAAGCGCAGCACTAGCCTCTGGACCACCGGGACCGGTCGCTCCTACTGATCTGAGAATGCGCCAAGAAAGGATTCCGAAAGCTGCCATCATCCACAACCAGGCACTTAGACCCAAAAGGCCCCGTTCCGCAGCAATTTGCAGTAGGTTGTTGTGCAGATGTGGATTTTGTTCCCGGAATCCCCAGTCGACTACCCAGGCGGGGTAAACCCGTTCCATTAACCCTGGACCTATACCTAACAGCGGGTGCGCTTTAATTATCTTTAGTCCTGTTGCCGCCATGGCAAGCCGATCACGATCGTTTGGATTCTCCATTGAAAAAGTGCTTGCCGCACGCTCGAGAAGAGAATCAGGCCCCGCCAACGCTGAAACAAACAAAGTAATAACAACGAGCGCTACAACTAGACTTATCGCGTAGTGCGCCGGCCTTTCCTGAAAACCTTTTTTGCCGCTCGACTTCTTCTGTCGTGCTGGTATGAGCCCGACGCCATAAAACACTACTAGCGCGGTCCCACATCCAATCCAGGCGCTCCTAGTCAAGGTTAGCCCGATCATTGCAATCGCCAATCCAGCGACAAGATGCCCCGCGACCCTTCCGATTCTGCCGCGGATTGTTAGCAAAGCAGGAATCGAGACTAAAAGAACTCCGGAAAAAGTCATGTAGTGTCCGAGTGGGCCAGTCGCCCGATAGATGGCGTCGCCAGGTGCTGGTGTCATTACTGCCGCCTGATACAAACCCACAAATAACGCCGCGAATATCCCAACAGCAAAAACCTTAAGCCCGCGCGCACGCGCATCTGGATCGCGCCACAGCGCCCATGTAACTATTGGTGCAGCGAACAGAAAGATTTCCCTGAGTTCAAACAGGCCCTCTACCCGGTCCCGCGAAGCCATAACTGAGAGCAATGACAACGCAAAGAAAACGACAATGGGCGCAACGACTAGCCCAAACAAGTCTCCAGTAGAAGTACTCGAACCTGCTGCTGGTGGGCGAGCCCCTGCTCCAGTTTCGCGCAACAACCAGCTTGTCCCCCAAGCTACCGCCGCTAGCCAGAGTGCAGTCTCAGCCACCACGATCGAAAACGTGATCGCCATAAGCCAGAGCATTGAAAGCATTGTGGCGAGTCTGAAAATCTCGCTAGCAAGCCTTCCGTTAGTTGTTGAGTCTGGGCTCAAAATAACGTTCTCTCCTAGTCTCGGCCAACGATATCGGGTTGAGACGCCACCAGCCAACCGGTAACGGTGGGCCCGGCACTTCCTGTAATCACGAACTTAAGAGAAAGATAACCCTTTTTTATCGAACGGCTCGTCTGGAATCACTACTTTTTGCATGTCTCGTGCACGTCTGCAAACAGCCAGCGAAGTCCCATGGCATTGATGGAGTGAAGTTACAGCGATAATCTTTCAGCATGAAACTTGGACAAACTAACCGTCGACTTCTGGTAACTTTCTTTTTCTTCCTACTGCTTTTTACGCTCGCTGTGTGGGGGCTGAACCAGATATTGGTGGGTGACACACCAGAGATCCGGAGTGGCACAATTCTTGCGATCCCTCTCCAGGGGCCCATTGGCGAATCTCCCCAGCAAGGCTTCTTAGGAGCCGCTGTTACTGTCCGCGAGATTGACGAAGCTCTTAGGCGTGCCGCCGACGACCCAAGGGTCAATGCCGCGCTGCTTGAAATCGGACCACTCACCACTGGTTATGGAAAAGCGCAAGAAGTAAGGGCCGCAATAAAACATTTCAGGGAAAGTGGCAAACCAGTTATTGCTTTTTTGGAACTGGCGTCGAACCTTGATCTTTATGTTGCCTCAGCGGCCAACATCATCTACCAAATTCCTTCCGGGAGTTTGGTACTTGGTATGTATGTGCAACAACCGTTCTATCGAGACTTTCTTGAAAAGATCGGTATCCGGTTTGAAGTTTTTGCCAGTGGGCCATACAAGAGTGCTTTTGCTTCCTACACCGACACGGAAGCTTCCGAAGCTCAGCATGAGATGGAGGACAGTCTCCTTGAGAGTCTTTATCTCCAGTGGCTTGGGGACGTCGCAACTGATCGCGGAATGACGGTTGAATCTGTCGCTGCGGGATTTGACGAAGGCTATCTGTCGGCTCGTCGGGCACAAGCAGTAGGATTCATCGACGAACTCGGGTATCGCGACATGCTCAACGACAAACTCTCGGAGGTTGCCGGCAAGTCACCACTGCACGTTTCCGTTAGTGACTACCTCCGGGATACTGAACCGACTGAATTGTTCGGGCCCGAGAGCGCCATCGCACTCATATATATCAGTGGGATGATGGTTCCGGGAGACTTTGATGCAGGCTTGTTTGGTGCTGAAGTCGCTGCTGGCGGGACAATCGAACGTTATATTCGTGGGGTTGCTGAGGATCCATCTGTTAAGGCTATTGTCCTGCGTGTCGACAGTGGGGGAGGAGCGGTAACTGCAGCAGATGTCATGGGGCGTGCGATTGAACTGGCGGCGCAACGGAAACCCGTAGTGGTGAGCATGTCCGACGTTGCTGCGTCGGGGGGGTATTGGATCGCCAGTAAAGCAACCCGGATATTCGCGAACCGTGCCACCTACACAGGATCGATTGGCGTTGTAATGGCTCGCCCCGACCTGGAGGGTACCTACGAACTGCTAGGGATTAACCAGGAGGTTATTAAGCGGGGGAAGAACGCTGATCTTATGAGCACGGCAAGTCCACTACGACCTGACCAGGTAGATATCCTGACGCGCAATGTCACAGATATATACGAAGAGTTCCTCGATGTAGTTTCCACGGGACGCAACATGGATCGCAATGCCGTTGACTCGCTGGCACAAGGCAGAGTGTGGACTGGCGAGCAGGCCCTCGATCACAATCTTGTGGACGATATCGGCGGCTTGCGGGAGGCATTAGTTGCGGCAAGAGCTGAAGCGGGCATTGAACCAGGCCAGCGGACAGCCCTACGTATCTTCCCGCCGGCTCGGACGATCTTCGACGAGCTAACAAGCCTGTTTAATATGTCAGTAATGGCCCGCCAATTATCCCCAACGCCCTCAATGCCTCTATCACTTACTTTGGAGGCGATATGGGAACGGATTCGCATTTTGCAAATTTCGGGTCCACTCTGGGCCATCATGGATGTCTCCCTCCCGGTTCCCGCTCGTTAATGTTAGCCATCCGACTGCATGATCCACTCGCTATTTCTCCGGCGTAAGATCAAATCGTCAGTGTGTTAAGTTTCAGCAGATGACGCGCCGTTTTGTCCTTCCCGGGAGGGAAACCTCTAGTCTTGAGATCGATTACGAAACAGGTCTCAACGAACAGCAATTAGCTGTCGTAACCTGTGGCGTTGGGCCCAAGATAGTCATCGCAGGTGCCGGGTCAGGTAAGACCCGAACGCTCACATATCGAGTCGCCCATCTACTTGAACAAGGGGTCGCGCCCGCCGGGATCCTTTTGGTCACGTTCACCAATAAGGCGGCTCGAGAGATGCTCGGACGAGTTGAACAGCTCACGAGCATGTCCCGGCACCATCTGTGGGGCGGAACCTTCCACTCAGTCTGCGCTCGTATGTTGCGCCGCCATGCTGGGCTAGCTGGTTACACCGACAGTTTCTCGATACTTGACGAACGCGACCAACGTGACTTGATCAAACTATGCATTACTGATCTAGATGTCCCAGTGAAACAACGGCGATTCCCATCAGCGAAAGTCCTGGCGGGGATATTTTCAATGCAGGCGAATACACGCCAACCGCTCGAGGACTTACTTGGCAATCGCTACATCCAATTCCTTGAATGGTTGGGAACCATTGAAGAAATTGCTGGCCGTTACGCCTTGCGGAAGCAAGCTGCCAACGCAATGGACTATGACGACCTTTTGCAGCGTTGGCTAGAGGTCTTAAAAGACAACAAACAAGTTCGAAATCGTTACCGGGAGCAATTCGACCACATCCTTGTCGACGAATACCAGGACACCAACATAGTCCAAGCAGAAATCGTCGAAGTTATGGCGGGGGGGGATAAGAGCGTTAACTTGATGGTCGTTGGTGACGACTCGCAGAGCATCTACGCTTTCCGCGGCGCAAACTATGACAACATATTGAACTTCCCAAAGCGCAACAAAACCACTGAGGTGTTCCGGCTCGAGACTAATTACCGCAGTACTCCGCAGATTCTCCACCTGACTAACGCGAGCATCGAACACAACAAAGAACAGCACAGGAAAGTTCTTCGTGCAGAACGTGCGAACGGGATGCTCCCAGCGCTCATTCCCTGCAGTTCTTCAGAACAGGAAGCCGAGTTTGTTGCGGAACGCATCCTGCAATTACGTGATGAAGGTGTCGCGCTTTCTGATATAGCTGTTCTTTATCGTGCCCACTCCCACCGATTGTCTATTGAGACGACGCTGCTCCGTTACGATATTCCTTACGAAGTTCGTGGAGGCCTGCGTTTCTTTCAGCAGGCCCATATTAAGGATCTGATCGCCCATTTGCGGCTAGTAGAGAATCCTCGAGATGAAGTGGCGTTCAGGAGGGTGCTCTTGTTGCAACCAGGCATTGGGAACGTAACAGCAAACCGTATTTGGAACGCGATTGCCGCCCAGGCCTCGGAGGGCGACGCCCTGGTCAGTGCATTTGAGAACATGGACATCGCCGGGCTGCTTCCCTCTAAGGCTCGTTCCTACTGGCCTGGCTTCGCCAAAATGATACGGGATATCCATGCTTCCCAAGATGAACCCGAAACCGCAATCAGCATTGTCCTGGACTCGGGTTACACGGAATATGTACTTGCGAAATTTGACAATTCAGAATCGCGGATTGAAGACCTGCAGCAGTTGGCTATCTTCGCTGACCAATACGACTCATTAAATAGACTTCTAGAAGAACTTCTACTGCTCGGCGAGCTCTATGGTCAAGAAATGAGCCCTGATGGCCGAAGCAACGACGATGAGTCACCCATCGTCCTGTCGACTATCCACCAAGCTAAAGGTCTCGAGTGGCACAGCGTTTTCATCATTTGCTTACTAGAAGGATTCTTTCCGAGCCAGCGCTCCCTTGACGAACCCGGGGGGGAAGAGGAGGAACGACGCATCTTCTACGTTGCCACGACCCGGAGCCGGGACGAACTCTATCTAAGTTACCCAATTGTTCGTGCTGGGGGCTATGGAGCGTCTGTTGTCCAGCAACCTTCACGGTTTCTACAGGAACTACCTGAAACATCGTACGAGGCTTGGCAGCTCGAAGAAGAATCAACTGGCGTGGCTAGCCCCAATGCCGGAGTCTCCCAAGACTTTTTTGACCCGAACGTGGACCCCGTATGGGATGACGACGCGCCACTGGAAGAACCTTGGCTAACCGATTGAGTGCCTTTGACGGCCCTGATGGAATTGCTAGCATACGCTTATAATAGTCGACTTGTTTCCCGCAAAGGCCACCCATATAAGAGGGGTTTGTAGTGCGCATCGCTCACCCGAATATTTGCATTCTGTTCATGGCCAGCTTACTTCTGCTGGCACCAGAAGTGCAAAACTTTACCCACATTCAAACCGAGGCCATAAGCCTCAGCAATCCAGGTATGGCGTGGCTAGAGATTGTTGAGGATTTGGCTACCTATGAGTGGAACGTTGACGTACTGAACAACACAGGCCAGCCTGTCCGCCTGCGTATAATTTTCGATCTGCTTGACGATGACGACTCTCCAATCAATCGGGACGAGCAAAACAATCCACAAGACTTTGTCATTATCAAAGTAGAACCCAACCAAACCATCCCGGTGATACAACAGGGCAGTCTCGGCTATGACCGAGCCGCTGAAGTAATCACCTATCAAGTACGTCGGGAGATTCTCCCGAGCCTGCACTAGGTTATCCCCATTCGTGAAACTGCTCCGCACAGCCGTTGACGTTCGATCCTACGTCCTGAAGAACTGGCGAAAGGTAATTCCAGAGCTTCTTGTGCCGCAGACGCGAGTCAGCCTTTCTGCTGAAGATGAAAATCTTCTTCAGGTGGATTTGCGGGGCGACGGGCCAGTACAGCGCCTGCTGCTCTTGCCGTTAGCCTCCGGTGAGCCGCGATTGGTCCGTGGCTTACTGCCACGACTACGAGAATTAGGCAGCCGTCGTGACACTTGGGCCGGTTTTGTGGTCCCACACATGGGAGCCAGTGGAGTCAAGGTTTGCCGAGAAGCCGGAGTCGGCTACATCGATTGCTGCGGAAACGCATATCTTCAGTTCAATAGTGTCGTGGTGCAAATCTACGGAAATCGGAACAAGTTCGCCAGCCGCAAGCGGCCACGGACGCTATTCAATGACAAGGCCACTATTCCACTCCGAATCCTGCTTGAAAATCCGGGGGCATTGGTCACTACCCGTGAAATTGCAGATCGCGGAGGTATGAGCTTGGGATGGGTTTCACAGATCTTGCAGCAGTTAGATTCGAATGGTTATGTCGAACGCAAGCGTGGCGGCGGCACACGGATCATAGATCCGCCCCGACTAATTGGTGATTGGCTCCAGCAGTACACGTTCGAGCATAATTCCGTCTTTCCGTTCCGCATGCAGAACTTCCGGCCGGGCGAAGCGCTCCAGGAGCTCCGTAGTCTTAGGCCGCCTTTGTTTGAACGATACGCTCTGACGCTTGATGCTGCAGTGGCTGCATTGAGAGGACAGTCAAACGTCAAACAACTTCACCTATACCTGCCCGACCTTTCCCATAAGACAGATCAAGCCCTTGAGATGTGGTCTGAGGCCTTGCAGCTGAAACCCGCAGGCTACGACGCCAACTGCTTTCTTGTTGGCCCAACATACAAATTTGCAACCTTTTTCGGCATGCACCGGGTAGAGGGGTTGCGGGTAGTTTCCGATCTGCAGCTCTACCTTGACCTCTTCCACTCACATGGTGCCAGCCGGCCCAAGGCCCAGGCGACGGTGATCTCTCGGCTTCCCTTCACAGTGGAATCTGCCACCGCGAATTGATGCGCCACAAGGTTTTCCGGGGTAATGCAAACCCATTAATTGACATGGGCGACAGAGAGGGCAGGGAAGGAGACCGGACACCTGCGCCTCGCATTAGCGATTTTCTAGCTCAACCCCTAGCCCATCAGCGACACGGTTGACAAAGGCATAGTAGGAAGTCACTACTACGATATCGTGGACCGCCAAGTCATCGAACCCATGTAGCCGTAAGTCTTCTATGTCTGCGGCTTCCATGGTTTGCGGAGTAAGCGTCAGTTTTGCTGCAAAATCAAGCATCGAACGATCCCCATCACCGATGTCTGCTTCACGATAGTCCCGTGAAATTGCCTCCACTAACCCTTCGTCGTTATTGGTTACTTGGCGGAGGCCCTCCGCGTGATGCGTCAGTCAGTAGTGACATTCGTTAAGCGAAGAAACGACCACAGCAATCATCTCCCGCTGGGCCCTAGACAACGGGGAACTCTTCTTCATTGCAGTTATGTAGAGCTGGAAGTGGTCTGCTAAGAGCTTCGGATGAAGGCCGTGAACTCGAAGAATGTTATCGACGGTGCCATCAGGCTCAGCAACCCGCCCATAAACCTCGTCAAGCTCACCTTCAGCATCCTCTGGGAGTATTTCGCGGATCCAAGCCATTAGGCCTCGGTTCTTACTGGACGCCCGTTTCGCTGAGCGTAGTGAGGAACTCCTCATTATTTTCCGTTTGGCCAAGCCGCTTGATCAGCAACTCCATGGCTTCGTCGGATTGCACAGCAGCTAGCGCCTTACGCAGCATCCAGACGCGTTGCAGCTCAGTTTCATCCAACAACAGTTCTTCCTTGCGGGTACCTGAGCGATTTATCGCAATGGCAGGAAAGATACGTTTGTCGGCAAGCCTGCGTTCAAGGACGACTTCAGAATTGCCGGTGCCCTTGAACTCCTCAAAGATAACCTCGTCCATGCGGCTACCGGTCTCAATGAGTGCGGTGGCAATGATTGTCAGGCTTCCACCTTCCTCAATGTTTCGAGCTGAACCGAAAAACTTCTTCGGTTTCTCTAGAGCATTCGCATCCACCCCGCCAGTCAGGACACGGCCCGATGTTGGGGTGACGGTATTATGGGCCCGCGCAAGACGCGTCAGTGAATCCAGAAGAATTACTACATCAATGCCGTGCTCAACAAGTCGTCTCGCCTTCTCCATTACTATTTCACCAACCGCCACGTGGCGCGTAGCCGGCTCATCAAAAGTTGAAGCCACGACTTCCCCCGCTACAGTCCGCTCCATATCCGTGACTTCTTCCGGGCGCTCGTCGATAAGCAAAACGATGACATATGCTTCTGGGTGGTTGGCCTCAAGAGATCGCGCGATAGTCTGAAGCAGCAGGGTCTTGCCGGCACGAGGCGGCGAGACGATAATCGCTCGTTGCCCAAACCCTTGCGGGCTAAGTAAGTCCAAAACACGCGCCGCAACGTTCTCTTTCCCGTGTTCTAAACGAATCCGCTTCTCTGGATGAAGCGGGGTCAAGTTCTTGAAACGCTTCCTCTGTTGAGCAATATCGGGCGGATCGAAGTTGACGGCATCGACCCGGACCATAGCGAAATACTTCTCTCCGCTTTTTGGTTTCCGAATCGTGCCCGAAACAGTATCCCCAGTCCGTAACCCAAATTTTCGAATCTGTGACGGGGACACGTAAACATCCTCGGGGCCCGGCAGATAAGAAAACTCCGGGGCCCTCAGGAAACCGTATCCGTCAGGAAGCACTTCCACGACGCCCTCTGTATAGAGAAAACCGTTATCGATAGCCTGGACCTTGAGTATCTTGAAAACCAGATCCTGCTGAGTCAGCTCCGTTGCCTCTTCAGCCAACCCAACTTTCTGTGCAGCCTCAAGAAGCTCAGCGGGTCGTAATTCCACAAGTTCAGATACCGAATGGAGTGTCTTGAGTATCGCCTTCGCTTCCTCGTCAACCTGCATTTCCGGGCCGCGAGTTTTACGGTGATGACGGTCCTTGTGCGGACCACGGCGGCCGCGACGACGGCGTGGACGACGCCTGCGCTGCTCATTCATAGAAATTACCCTGGGTCAGGGAAGGAAATAGAGTGGTCCAATAGAGTGGTGCATGGGACACAAAGATTGCCAGCCTTAAGAAGCCAGAAAAGGCCCGGCGAAGCGCGAGAATGTTCGGAGGCGCGCTACCGACCTATATTGTTGACAGGAAAAAGGGGGCCTGTCAAGACCTTGTTCGCACGTGTGACATCAACGACTCTTGTAACCACCCGCAACGAGGACGTTTGCCACATAAGAAGCTACCGCCTTGATCTGCTCTTCAGAGAGAACATCAGAAAACGGCGTCATAGCACTGTCGTCAATTCCCTCAGCAACTACGCCAGCGATTTCCTCGACAGTTCCACCGCCTGCATATTTCCACTCTGCTCCGGTGAAATCGCGTGGTTTTGGGTCGAGGAACCGGGCCGCTGAACCATCACCTTTTCCCTCTTGTCCGTGACACGATGCGCATTGCTCTGAATAAACAGTGCGGCCACGCTCAATCTGTTCAGTGTCCTGCTCCTGATCAGCAAGTAGAGAACTAGATACTGCAAAGACGAACCCAAACATGATGACAAACAATGCGGCACAAGATTCTGCTAGCAAGCGGGGGAGGGAACCCGCACTTTGTTTCGAATGCATTCCGTTCTCCATACGACCAGTCATCTTTCCTTGGGAGGATTTGGGGTCAAACTCGTACTGATTATACGCTCAGCGTCCCGCGCTTGCCGACAATCTCAACCATTCCGCAAGTCGAGACGCACTTTGAAGGTAGGCATGATCTGCAGTGTCGATCTTGTCGTTGTCCGATATGCCGTCCATCCCCGATGGAATGACTACCGCGAATGGTTCCACGTTGCGGTGCCTGGGATTTGTGGTGAGCTTCCAAAGAGTGAAACCTTTCAACGTAGGGAAGGCCCCTTGCTTTACCACGCGCTCCAATGCTTCCATGGCGCGCACCCGCTCAAATGGGTCTTCTGGGGCAGTTGCCCAATGTACACACGTCAACACGGGTTCGGCTCCAATCCCACCTGTGGGCACTGTCTCCAACACCTCGACACGTTGATATGAAAAAGGTCGAACAGTACTCGCAGCTTTCCGTGTCCAGCCGAGTTCGAAAAACATGACCGGCAGGATCCGGCCAGGGCCACCGGAACGACGGGCAAGGTCATTGAGTTCACTTGCTACGTTCAACCAATTCGACGTCATAGCTTCTTCAAGTCGCTTGCCCGCCAATCCTCGAAGACTCAAAGGGAAATAGGCGTTGACTCCAACAACGTCGAGCGCGTCCCAGAACCCTACTTCTTGGAATTGGTCGAAATTCGCCGCATAGCTCAGAGGCCCAGAGTACACATCGCGGATGTCCCCAATAAGGGCGCGCCAATGTCCGTCATACGTTTCACGACGGGCGTTCAAGTCGCCAAGTCTTACGCCCTCTGCTTCCGATGCCCCAGTAACGTATTGGGTCCAGCTACGATCGGAAACCTCTTGTGCACGGAGATACTCATCGAGAGTCGCATAGTTCCCACCGTCCGGGAACTGCAGATCCGGTGCCATATCTTGGGGGAGTATTGTGGCGCCGCACCGCACTAACGATTCTCTTACGCTACTAGTACGGTCAGGGCTTAAAAAATACCGGTACAATTCCGGCAGTTTTTCCAATACTACGGTTGAGGTAAGGGAGTTAAGTTCACTCCCGATTACAAGAAGATCGACATTTTCGGAAGAGGCGATTCTAGCCGCCCAAAGAACGAATTCTCCATAATTGCGGAACCAGGTCGATACATCTTTTCGGTCAGGCCAAATAGTTCCGTGCCAATGGTGACGGTTCGAAATGTCGCCTTGCTCAAGCGCGACACGCAATACTAGGGTCACGGCAAGTCCCGCGTCCTTGGCCATCTTAATGTTGGCAATAATGCCGTCCCCATCTTTGTGGAATATCAAATCAGGGGAATTCCAGGCCTGCTGACGCGCGTAGATTGTTAACTGGATAGTATCGAGGCCTTGGGCCAATAATCCATCCATCCAGGCTTGGGTGTCCTTTTCATCAACCTGAATTCCGCCGGACATAATTGGCACATGAGGTCTATCAGCAGAGGGGAAACATCCGGCCACGCTAATACATATCAAGAGGCTGCTAGCAACCAACGACAACTGCCATTTGGATAACCCGTTGGTAGGAAGCGGTGGTTTGGATGGAATTAGATCTTTCCACCTGTATATAAAACTTTCCATAATAATCGTTATCCAGAAACGCTCGAATCCACTGTTTCTTCTCTTATACTTCGGTACCGCTCTAATGTAAGGGATTTTCAAAAAAGTACATCAGTGCGTCTGGGTAGGGTCCTGTGGCTAACATCCTGATCACAGATTCACCACATTCTCAAGGAAGTTTCGATAGGCTATTTACAGTCCAATTACAATGTAGAGTTGGAACGGTTAGAGCATATGAGGATGTTCAAATCATACGATCAAAGCTTATCTTGTAAAAAGAACTTTCAAGACCCTCAGTTTTTTAACCAACTTTCTTCACAAGAACTCATGATTGATTCGAAGGGGGCTCACTGTGACGAGTAGACGAATATTGGCCCTGTTCTGCGGTTTGCTGATTACTATTTCCGGCCTGAGCGCCTATGCCCAGAACTCCAAACAATCCTATGAAACGATGCGCCTTATTCGCCGAGAAAAGATGGATCTGATCCTTCCAGGCGCGATGCGTGACAACAATGTTGATATGTGGATCCATGTTGTACAGAGTGCGAACAAGGATCCACTCGCCCTCGACCTCGGTGGATGGTTTGAATACCGCGCCTGGGACCCCATCGGATACTACATATTCACAGACCGAGGCGGAGAAGGAATCGAAAGAATCATCCTGGGAGGCGAGGACGAGGAGGGTCTCTATGACATTTCCGGGTCCGGCATGGAATTACTTCGCCTCGTAGAGGAACGCGATCCACAAGTCATTGCTGTCAACATGTCAACTTCCCTTCCGATTGCAAACGGGTTGTCACATACAGCCTATTTGAGCATGACAGACGCATTGGGAGAGAAGTATTCAAAGAGAATTGTTTCGGCCGAAAAAGTGATTACCGACTTCAGAGTTCGAAGAGTCCAATCGGAGATTGTTGCTTTTTCGAACGCGCTTGAGATTCAACGGCAAATCATGGAAGCAGCTCTGCGTCGGATCAAGCCGGGGATCACAACCCCTGAAGACGTTGGTTGGTGGGCTGCAGATCAGCTTCTGGCGCAAGGTATCGGACCATCCTACCAAGCAGCAACGCTGTTCCTCCCCTACCGACCAAACGGTGCGACCAATGGTGTCTATCAGCCAGGTGCATTCATTTCATGGGATATGGGAATCGGCTATTTAAACTTCGGCACAGACATCAAGAGAAATGCATATATTCTCCGGGACGGAGAGGAAGACCTGCCCGAGGGGCTCAAACTTGCATGGACACGCGGGATGGCGGCGAGAGAAATCTTGCGAAAAACATTCAAAGTAGGCAGAACCGCAGGAGAATCTCTGGAAGCAATTGTCGTCGCACTGGAAGCAGCCGATTACGTGCATACACCTTCAGACGACAGAACTTCACAATATCGAGATCTGGTGAGAGCTCTAGGCGATGACAGGAGGTCAGGGTTTTCGATCGACTTCCATGCAACGGGAAATACGAGCGTGGGCGACGCTACAGCAGGCCCATCGATGGCGGCTTGGCGATCAGCAACCGCAAATATCATGGTCCAGCCAAACTATATTTTTGCCCTGGAGTTTGAGTTGAACACGTGGGTTCCGGAGTGGGATAGGCGAATAGGAATCAATTTCGAAGACAATGCCATTGTTACAAACCTTGGCGTTGAATACCTGAGTCCAATAAACGAAGACATCATCATAATCCGCTAGCTGGAGCCCACTA
>Ga0187827_10000526_pt1 | contig 59762 bp, 59 predicted proteins | sample ETNtaG_39_FD_167969 | JGI IMG/M metagenome (GOLD analysis project Ga0187827, IMG submission 167969) | Marine microbial and viral communities from oxygen minimum zone, Eastern Pacific Ocean - ETNP2014_SV_150_PacBio MetaG (Illumina Assembly) | ecosystem: Environmental > Aquatic > Marine > Hypoxic...
AAGGCTAAGGAAGTTAGGGGAGCTAAGGCAGCTAAGGCTAAGGAAGTTAGGGTAGCTAAGGCAGCTAAGGCTAAGGAAGTTAAGGCAGCTAAGGCAGCTAAGGCTAAGGAAGTTAAGGCAGCTAAGGCAGCTAAGGCAGCTAAGGCTAAGGAAGTTAGGGCAGCTAAGGCAGCTAAGGCTAAGGAAGTTAGGGCAGCTAAGGCAGCTAAGGCTAAGGAAGTTAGGGCAGCTAAGGCAGCTAAGGCTAAGGAAGTTAGGGCAGCTAAGGCAGCTAAGGCAAAAGCAAAAAAAGAAGAAGAAAAGTTTATTCTTAATCCTATGGACCATATTTACGTACCTAAACACGAAATAATGGCGGAAGAAGAGAAAGTAGAATTAGTTAAACGATACAATTCCTCGCATGATCTTTTTCCACAAATCTTGTTCTCTGACCCAGTTGTTCGACAAATAGGTGCCAAACCTGGTGATATGGTTAAAATTACAAGAGAAAGTCCGACTGCAGGGGTTTCTGAATATTACAGATATGTGGTGATGGGATAAAAATTGGCAGTGCAAGTTAAAAAATACGATGCTTGGCCCATAATCAAAAATATGTTAGAAACTGAAGAAGTTGCACGCCAGCATCTTAATTCGTATAATGAACTTATTGAAACAGGACTTCAGAGCATAATTGATGAGATCAATGGACTTGAAATCGAAGCTTTAGGAAATCCCTATAGAGTCAAATTCGGTAAATTAACTATTGGTAAACCTCGTGTAGTGGAAATAGATGGATCTGTAAGCAATATCCTTCCATTAGAAGCAAGATTACGTGCTTTAACTTATAGTGCACCATTATACCTTGAAATGGTAATGGAAGAAAAAGGTGTGGCTACCGATATGCAACGGCAACATATTGGTGAACTTCCTGTTATGGTGAAATCAAAACTGTGTGCGTTAAATGGTTACAGTGAAGAACAGCTAATCGAAAGAGGTGAAGATCGTCATGATCCAGGTGGATATTTCATAGTACATGGTTCAGAAAGAGTCATAGTTGGTTTAGAGGATTTATCACCAAACAAAGTATTGGTTGATATTGAGAAAACAGGTACTACTACTACATTCAAATCGAGGGTATACTCATCTATAGTTGGATACAGGTCTAAACTTGAAATATCACTTAAGCAAGACGGGGCAGTAAACGTTAAGCTTCCTAGCTCACCAGTGGATTTACCATTTGTTACAGTTTTACGTACTTTGGGACTGCAAACGGATAAAGAGATTGCTGATACAATTTCTCTCAGACCTGAAATACAGGATCTTCTTGAAGTCTCGTTTGAAAAATCAAGTGAAACTCCAACAACTGAGGATGCTTTAGTATATATTGGAAACAGAGTTGCTCACGGAATGCCAGACGAATTTAGAGTTCGTAAGGCTCTATCTGTTCTAGACTGGGGTCTCTTACCCCATTTAGGTAGAAAAGAGGAAAATAGGTTTGACAAAGCAATGTTCATTGGTGAGGCTGTATGTAAATTACTTGAACTAAAGTTAGGTTTGGTTACACCTGATGATAAAGATCATTATGGCAATAAAATGATAAAGTTTGCCGGACAAATGCTCGCTGATCTCTTTAGAACATCCTTTAGAAATTTAGTTAGAGATCTTAAATATCAATTAGAAAGGACAGGACAACGCAGAGGAATAAATGTGGTTGGAGCTGCGATACGACCAGGAATAATCAAAGATAAACTAGCAAATTCTGTAGCAACTGGTAATTGGGGAAGAGGAAAGGTAGGTGTAACCCAACTACTAGACCGGACCAATTTTCTCTCAACAACCAGCCACCTGAGAAGAATTCAATCTCCTTTAAGCAGAACTCAACCCAATTTCGAAGCAAGAGACCTTCATGCAACTCACTTTGGGCGAATATGTCCCACAGAAACCCCAGAAGGTGCTAATTGTGGACTTGTGAAAAATATTGCCTTATCTGCAATGATCTCAGTAAACTCACCTCCAGATGATGTAAAGGAACGACTCACAGAGTTGGGTGTTGTTAGTACGAGAGAGAAAAGGGAAGATATGAATGCTGATGACTGTAAAATATTTCTTAATGGTTGGTTTATGGGTTTCCATAGCAATGGAAAACAGCTCGTTTCAGAATTTAGAGATATTCGACGCAAATCAGGAATACATCCACATGTTGGTATAGCTTACTTTCCACCACCTGCCAAAAAAGCCTCACATAGAGTGTATGTTTCCACATCGGCTGGAAGAGTTATTCGGCCATTAATTGTTGTCAAGAAAGGCAAACCTTTGCTATCAGTTGAAAAAATTGAAAAAATAATCCAAGGAGAAAACAATTGGCGTGATTTACTCATGGATGGATTAATAGAGCTAGTAGATGCAAATGAGGAAGAGAATGCGTATATATCTATGGATTATTCAGATTTGAATAATGAACATACGCATCTTGAGATTTTCACTCCTTCAATGCTTGGTGTAGCAGGTTCCGTAATACCTTATCCTGAACATAATCAATCTCCACGAAACACCTATGAATCCGCTATGGCCAAACAGTCTCTAGGATTTTCGACTCCCACTTATCCTGTTACTACCTCTGTCCGTGAACATCTTTTGGTATATCCACAATCTCCACTTGTTACGACACAACTTACAGACTTACTTAGATTAAATGAGCGCCCCAATGGTCAAAATTGTGTTGTGGCAGTACTTTCCTATGAGGGCTACAACATTGAGGACGCTATTGTTATGAATAAATCATCAATACAAAGAGGATTAGCTAGATCCTTCTTTTATAGAAGCTATAAGGCGGAAGCAAAACAATATCCAGGAGGTATGAAAGATAATTTTGAGATACCGTCTGCTGAAGACAATATTCGTGGGTACCGGGGAGAAAAATATTATCGACTACTCGAACCTGACGGTGTTATATCGCATGAATCCGTGGTTAATGGTGGTGATGTTGTTATTGGACGAACAAGTCCACCTAGATTTATGGAGGAATATAGGGAGTTTGAAGTTAAAGGTCCTTACCGTCGAGATACATCATCTGCAGTAAGACCAACTGAATCAGGAGTAGTGGACTCGGTATTCGTTACTGAGAGTGTAGAAGGTGGCCATTCATACACGATTAGAATAAGAGATATGCGAATACCTGAAATAGGTGATAAATTTGCTTCACGACATGGTCAAAAAGGAGTTATTGGACTTACTGTTAATCAAGAGGATATGCCTTATACTGAAGACGGAATTGTCCCAGATGTAATCATAAATCCACATGCTTTCCCTTCACGGATGACTGTTGGTCAATTCATAGAATCACTAGCAGGCAAAACTGCTTCGATGCGAGGACGACAAACTGATGGTACAGCCTTTGTTGGAGAGAATCCAGATGATCTCAAGAAAGAGCTCAAATCACATGGTTTCAGAGAAACTGGAAGGGAAGTGATGTATGATGGAATTACAGGACAAAAGTACATGATGGATGTTTACATAGGTGTGGTATATTATCAGAAATTACATCATATGGTTACAGATAAGATTCATGCTAGGGCACGTGGACAGGTTCAAATGTTGACCAAACAACCAACTGAAGGTAGAGCTAGAGGTGGTGGTCTTCGATTTGGAGAAATGGAGCGTGATTGTCTCATATCTTATGGTGCCTCGATGGTTCTCAAAGATAGATTATTGGATGAGGCGGATAAGACTGAGCTTTATGTGTGTGAAGAGTGTGGATTGATAGCTTATTATGATGCTAAACAGCATAGATATGTATGTAGGATTTGTGGAGATCCATCAAAGATATCCACTGTGGTTGTAGCATATGCGTTTAAACTTCTTCTCCAAGAAATGATGAGCCTGAACATCACTCCTAGATTAAAGATTAAGGCAAAGGTCTAATGGAAGGGAGTGATAAAAATTGTCTTTTGAAGAATCCGTTAAATCTGTAGGCGGAATATTATTTGCGGTTTTTTCTCCTAGTGAAGTGAGGAAATACTCAGTCGTTGAGATAACAGCCCCAGAAACCTATGATGAGGACGGTATGGCTGTTCAAGGGGGGCTAATGGATAGCCGTCTCGGAACACTTGAACCAGGTCAGAAATGTGGTACTTGTGGAAATACGACAACCAGATGTCCTGGGCACTTTGGTCATGTTGAATTAGCCGAATCGGTATTACATATTGCCTTTGTTAATAATATTCACAAGCTTCTAATATCTACTTGTAGAGCTTGTGGTAGGTTACGCCTGACTGATGATGCGCTTGATGCATATAGGTTAAAGCTTAAAGATCAAAAAACCTTTGCACCTACCTTACCGGATGAAATAGCAAAAGAAATAATCCTCAAGTCCAAGAAAATAAAAGAATGTCCACATTGTGATAAGATTCAGTTCGATATTGATTTCACAAAACCCACTATTTTTCATGAAATAACAGAAGATGGAGGTGCAACACGTTTGCTTCCAGTTGCAATACGGGAGAGACTAGAACGTCTGCAAGATGAAGATTTGAAGCTATTGCGATATGATCCAAAATCTACAAGACCAGAGTGGTTTATACTTCAAGTTTTGGCTGTCCCACCTGTGGCTGTCAGGCCTTCAATAACGCTGGAATCCGGTATTAGGTCCGAAGATGACCTTACACACAAAGTAGTTGATATTTTACGTGTTAATCAGAGAGTAAAAGAAAGTAAGGATTCAGGAACTCCACCACTCATAGTTCAAGACCTTGTGGATTTGCTTCAATATCATGTTACGACCTTCTTCGATAATGAAGTGTCAGGTATACCCCAAGCCCATCATAGATCTGGTAGACCATTAAAGACACTTAGTCAAAGACTTAAAGGAAAAGAAGGAAGGTTTAGAGGAAGTTTATCCGGGAAACGAGTAGACTTCTCAGGTAGAACCGTAATCTCACCTGACCCAAATCTTGATATTGCTCAAGTTGGAGTTCCATTGAATATCGCAAAGAAACTAACTATCTCTGAAAAGGTATCTTCTTGGAATATAGACATGCTCAAAAAAGCAATAATCAAAGGACCGGATGAACATCCTGGTGCTAATTATATTATAAGACAAGATGGAGTAAAGATTAGGCTTGATTACGTAACTGATAGAACACTAATTGCGGATTCATTGTCTACTGGTTTTATTGTTGAAAGACATCTTAAAGATGGTGACATAGCGATATTTAACAGACAACCTTCACTTCACCGTATGTCTATTATGGGTCATTTTGTAAAAGTTCTTCCGGATAAAACATTTAGACTGCATCCTGCTGTGTGTCCCCCATATAATGCAGACTTTGATGGAGATGAAATGAATATTCACATACCACAAAGTGAAGAAGCAAGATCAGAAGCAATAACCTTAATGAAAGTTCAGGATCAGATACTTTCTCCTCGTTATGGAGGTCCAATTATTGGGGCAATTAGAGATTTCATCACAGCTGCTTATCTATTAACAAAGGAAGATACTTTATTACCCAAGAATATGTTTACTGATCTAGCCTTAGCTGCAGGATATAGTGGTGCTCTCCCAAAACCTAAAGTGACAACACCTAAACCTCTTTACACAGGTCATCAACTATTCTCGCTGGTACTTCCGGATGATTTCAATTATGTAATGTCATCTAAATGGAACCAAGGCTCAAAAAATCCACAAAAAGACGATGTACTGATTAAAAATGGGGAAATACAAAAAGGTATAATTGATAGAGCGGCTATAGGAGCTGAAGAACCTGATAGTATTCTTCATCGGATATCCAAAGATTATGGTACAGGTCGATCACGTGAATTTCTTAATTCCACACTGTCTATGCTTCGAGCTTTTATCACAAGATATGGTTTTTCTTATGGGTACAATGAACTAGAACTTACCCCTAAAGCGCAAAATGATATTTCTTCAGAGATGGAACATGCATACCAGAGTGTTGCAAATCACATAGACCTTTATGAAAAAGGAACTCTTTCTCTAGCAAGGGGTCTCTCAGCGGATGAAGTATTAGAATTCTCAATAATGAATGATCTTGCAACAGCTAGAGATAAAGCTGGGAGAATAGCAGATCGCAACTTTGATATGAAAAATGCAGGAATGATTATGGCTAGAACAGGTGCAAGAGGGTCAAGCTTGAATGTAGGTCAAATGACTGCTGCACTTGGTCAACAATCTGTAAGAGGTAAAAGAATCAAAACAGGATATCAAAATAGAGCTTTAACGCATTTTAAACGAGACGATAATTCACCTGATTCCAGAGGATTCGTAAAATCTAATTATCGTGTAGGATTAAATCCCACAGAATTTTTCTTTCATGCAATGGGAGGTCGTGAAGGACTTGTTGATACTGCTGTTAGAACTCAACAGAGTGGATATATGCAGAGACGTCTAATTAATGCTTTAGAACATATAAAAGTAGAATATGATAAAACCGTTAGAGACCCTGTTGGACATTTAATCCAGTTCCTTTATGGTGAAGATGGTATTGACCCTGCAAAAAGTGACCATGGAAAAGCTGTAAATGTACAGCGCATTGCAGATACTGAATCTCTTCTTGAAGATGCTGTAACTGAAAAAGTTGATGTTGACTCCATTTTAAAGAAGTATAACAATGAATTCAATCCAAAAATGTTACAAATATTAAGCGACACTTTCAAGTCAACTACATTATCCAAGAAGGCAGTATTAAAAATAATTAATAAAACACGTGACCTTATCGTAAAAGCAACCGTTGAACCAGGTGAGGCAAGTGGAATAGTGGCTGCTCAATCAATAGGTGAACCCGGTACTCAAATGACCTTAAGAACATTCCACTTTGCAGGTGTTAAAGAACAAGACGTTACATTGGGTTTACCCAGATTAATAGAGTTAGTGGATGCACGAAAACAACCTGCAACACCATCAATGAATGTATATCTGGACAATATACATCGAATTTCTAAAGAAAAGGCACTTGAAGTAGCCAGAGAAATCCTATTTACCAAGGTCTCAAATCTTATAGATTATACCGAAATAGAATATGAACAGGGAGTCAGACTTACTCTTAGTGCTGAGAAATTAGCTGAAAGGAAAACTGATATTGAGAAAGTACGTTCTGCTTTAAAAACAGGGAAACGAATTGTAGACGTGGATGCTGAAACCAATACAGTTATTGTGACGTTGGAGGACGCGGATCTCGCAACTCTATTTGCTCTGAAAAATAAATTATTGAATATTCGTGTAAAAGGTATCCCAGGAGTAACAAGAATCACTGTAACAAAAGAAAATGACGAATGGCTTATTCAAACTACAGGATCCAACCTGATTAAGACCCTAAAAGTAAATGGTGTGGACTTAACAAGAACAAGTACTAACAGTATAACTGAGATTGCAACAACATTAGGGATAGAAGCAGCCCGGAAGTCAATGGTAAACGAGATTATTAACACCTTAGAAGAACAAGGTCTTGAAGTGGATATTCGACATATATTATTACTCGCAGACCTCATGACATCAAAAGGAATTGTTCAATCAATAGGTAGACATGGTATCGCTGGAAAAAAAATTAGTGTACTTGCAAGAGCTGCATTCGAAATAACTGTTCCAACAATCGCTTCTGCTGCTATAAAAGGTGAATTAGAACGTCTAAAGGGTGTGACAGAAAATGTTATAGTGGGTCTTCCTATTCCACTTGGTACAGGAATGATCGATATTTTCATGGAAGGATGATCTTTGACTAATATTGATGAAAAAATGTTTCGAAAAACCATGAAGGCTATTGTAAAAAATGGAAAATACGAAATAGGATTAAAGGAATCAATGAAATCATTAAAAAATGCCAAATTATTGGTATATTCGGATAATCTTAGTGAATTGACTATCTCTAAAATAGAAAAATCATGCAAGAAATCATCAGTTCCAACAATAGCTTATTCAGGTTCATCGATGACACTCGGACATATTTGTGGTAAACCATTCAAAGTATCATCAATTTCAGTGAAATCTACTGGTGATACAAACATTTCTGCCTTGATAAATTGTGAGACTTAAATTGAAGTATTTGGACCAAATGAACACGAATTATAAAATGTGGAGAAAATTGAATGCCTGAAATAATCAAACTAACTTCAGATGAATTAGGGCTTATTTCTTTATTTCAGAATATAACTGGTGCTACAGCTAGAGATTGCGTAATTGATGATAAATTAGATAGAGTAATATTCATTATTAATAAAGGTGAAATGGGACTTGCTATCGGAAAAAATGGTGCGTCTATTCTGAAGACCCAAAAAATGGTGGGAAAAGAAGTAGAGTTAGTTGAATATTCTGAAGACCCAAAAATTTTTATTATCAATGCATTGAATTCCAAATTTATTACTGATATTCGGTTGAGTAAGAAAGTTGATGGTAGTACAATAGCGGTAATAACGGTTAACCATAATCGAAAAGGTGTAATTGTAGGGCGGAATGGAAAAAATGCTGAGAAAGCAAGACTCTTGGCACGAAGATACTTTCAAATATCAAATATACATATAGTGACTAAAACATGATTTGTATCCTACCATCAAGCTTTTAAAGTTAATTTAAGGAGAGTATGTGAACGGTTTGGGAAGATCAAAATCACCAGTTGGGGAATTTGCAGCAAGGCAGCTTAAGAAAAAAAGGCAAAAACAGCGATGGTCAGATATTTATTATAAACGTCGAACTCTAATGCTTGATAAAAAGTCGGATCCATTAGAAGGCTCATCTCAAGCTCGAGGAATTGTTCTTGAGAAAGTTGGTATAGAAGCGAAACAGCCAGATTCCGCTATTAGAAAATGTGTAAGAATTCAATTAGTAAAAAATGGTAAACAAATCACAACGTTTCTACCTTGGGATGGTGCTCTTAACTATGTTGATGAACATGATGAAGTATTTATTGAAGGTATTGGAGGTCCACAAGGAGGGGCCAAGGGGGACCTTCCCGGTGTCAGATGGAGAGTCTATAAAGTGAATGACGTTTCACTTAAAGAACTTGTATATGGACGAAAGGAGAAGCCGAGAAGATGACACCTAATAATGAAGAATTAGAAATACTGCTATTTAGAAAGTGGGATTCACAAAACGTTGAGATTATTGATCATGGATTAAAGAACACCATTTCTTTAACACCGATGATAATTCCTAATTCTATGGGTAGACACGAACATCAAAAGTTTCAGAAAGCTACAGTGAATATTGTAGAGAGACTTGTCAATAACATAATGCATTTTGGTCGTAGAGGTGCCAAGAATACAGGAAGAATGGGGGGTAAGAAAAGTAGAGGATTAAATATTGTCGAGACAGCTTTCAATATAATACAACTTAGAACTAATGAAAATCCAATCCAGATTCTTGTGAGAGCAATCGAGAATACTGCACCTAATGAGGATACAACAAGAATAGCATATGGAGGTGTAGTTTACCACGTATCTGTAGATATTGCTCCAATAAGAAGAGTTGATTTATCACTGAGATTCATATCAGAAGGAGTACGTGAAGCTGCTTTTTCTGCACCACGGAGTATAGAAGAAACATTAGCTGATGAAATTATTTTGGCATCAAATAATGACAATAATAGCTATGCAATAAAAAAGAAGAATGAGCAAGAACGAATTGCAATTGCATCTCGCTAATATCGGAAAATTATAAAATATCAAATATGGTGGTTATGACAGAGGAATATTATTATGAGTGAAAAAGATCTGAAAAAGGAATTTCTCTGTCAATATTGTGGATCTAAATTCAAAACAAAAACAAATTTATCAAAACATATTGATAGAATTCATATGGGCAGTGGACTGTTGGAAGGCGATGCCAGAAATTGGTAATTCAATTCTGTACTAAAAAATTTTTTTAAAGCGAATTGCTTAAATAATGATTCACCTGCTTTTCGATGTGAAGGAGAGATGAAATAATTGGCAGACAAGCCTCATTTAAACGTAGTAGTATTAGGTCATGTAGACCACGGAAAATCAACCGGTATGGGTCATTTTCTATTTGATCTAGGAGTAGTAGACCAAAGAAAGGTAGATGAGTACGCAAAGGAATCTGAAAAGACAGGAAAGGGTGATTCTTGGAAATATGCTTGGGTTTTAGATAATTTGAAAGATGAACGTGAAAGAGGTGTTACAATTGATCTAGCTTTCCAGAAATTTGAGACTGACAAATATTTCTATACTCTAATTGATGCACCAGGACATCGTGATTTTGTTAAGAACATGATTACTGGAGCTTCAGAGTCAGATGGAGCAGTTTTAATGGTTTCAGCAAAGAAAGGAGAATCCGAAACTGCAGTTGGTGCAGGTGGCCAAGCTCGTGAGCATGCATTTTTAGCAAAAACACTAGGGGTTAATCAGGTTATTGTATGTATCAATAAAATGGATGATGGGATTGTAAATTGGAGTAAAGACCGGTATGATATTGTAAAAGCAGAGGTTGAAACTCTTCTTAAAGCAGTTGGATATGATACATCAAAAATTTCATTTATTCCAACTTCGGGGTGGAAAGGCGACAATTTAGTTAAAAAATCTGAAAATATGAGTTGGTATACAGGACCAACACTTTATGAGGCTCTTGATAAGTTTATTGATCCACCAAAAGGATTAGATAAACCTCTAAGATTGCCTGTTCAAGATGTCTTTTCAATTACAGGTGTAGGAACTGTTCCAGTGGGCAGAGTTGAAACAGGGAATATGAAAGTAGGCGATTCACTTGTAATAATGCCAAGTGGTGTCAAAGCTGAACTGAAAACTATTGAAACACATCATACACCAATGCAAGAAGCTAAAGCTGGAGATAATATCGGTTTCAATCTAAGGGGGATATCTAAAACGGATATTCGACGTGGAGATGTTATTGGTAAACCTGATAATCCACCTACGATAGCTAAAGAGTTTATAGCTCAGATTATAGTTGTTTATCATCCAACAGCTCTAGCTGCAGGATATACACCTGTTCTTCATGCACATACTGCACAAGCAGCTGGAACAATCATCGAAATAATTTCCAAATTGGATCCAAGAACCGGTCAACCAATGGAAGAAAAACCCAAATCTGTAAAAACAGGTGATGCTGCTTTAGTTAGAATTCAGCCATTAAGACCTCTTTGTATAGAGACATTCAAAGAATTTCCAGAACTTGGCAGATTTGCAATGAGAGATATGGGATCTACAGTAGCAGCAGGGGTAATTAGGGAAATTACTCAAAAAGGCGAACCTGAAAATAAGTAAAGTTTACTAATTTTAATTAAAAATCAGAAACTAATTACTTGCTTCTTCTCCTCCGCTAAGGATACGGGATAACATTGCGGAGAGATTTAAGATCCCATCTTGAGTTATAGAAGAAAATGGAATCAATTCATAATAAAAATCGCTCTTAACAAGATTTCGCAGTATATTACTGCTAAGTACATATTCTGTACACCTTTTTTCTTCAAATAATGCTTCTTCTAATTTTAATGAATCTGATGACCATTCTAACAATTTTTTCCAATGATCACCAACAATATCACGTTTTGATAAAGCTGCAATTTGCGGTACATTCAATCTCATCTTCAGAGAAGCTGCTAAAAGTGCTATTGAAACATAATTAATTGCATTTGATACTAATGTTGAATCAAAAAGAAATATGCTGCATTTTGCATCACATGCAAATTTTTCTATGAAATATGGACCACTTTGTCTATAGGCAAATAGCTCTACTTGTCCAGGTGTATCAAATATAACATAATCTGGATTAAGTGTATCCACTTGTTCTTGAATTTCAGGTAGCCTTGTTGATATCATATCCGATGCAAATATCAGTGCACCATTTGGTCCCAGCTGATATGAATCCATAATTGATGGAAGATCAATATGATCTTTTACATCTACATCCGGAGTGTACGGTAAACTGAAAGCACCAGGGTCTAAGTTTACAGCTATTGTTGTTGCTCCTTTATCTGAATACCAAGTCTTCAAAATAGAAGTTAGAAGTGATTTTCCTGCTCCTGCTGTACCTGTTAAAAATATTGCATACAATTTAGATGTAATCGATAATTAATAGTGCTATTAAAAAGATATGATGATGCTGAAAAAACAATTTATTCATCATTAAAAATGTAAATCAATTTAATGGGTCCATAATTATATCTTCATTGCGTTTACATTCCATTTTCATTCTCCAATGTATGATCCAATAATTCAAATATCTCTGAAATTAATGATTCAACCATTATGATTAAGCGATATCATATTGTTTAGTTTGAATTTTCTTAATATTTCTTCCCGTAATCTTTTTCGGTAACTATCTTTAATCATATTGAGATAGAAATTGGTACAGTGCCCAGAATGTAAAACAGATAACAAGAAACCTTCAAGAACATGGAAAATTTTAGATGAACCAAATCGTTTTGGGGTTTTCAATGAACGTGGGGTTGGTATATTCCAATGTTTTAGATGTGGAACAACATTTCCATCGGTAGTGGGTAATAGACAACTAGCTATAGTGGATGCCAATAAATATGCACAACTAAATAAACGAATTACTGCTCTCATAGAAGAGAATACGAAACTCAAAGAAGAAGTAGATGTTGTTAGCTTACAAGCAAAAGTAGATGCACTTGAAAGAGAGGTTTCAACATTAATAAATGAGAAAAAAGAGCTTCACATAAAACTTTCACGATACAGGTAATTTAGACCAAGTTCCGTATCGCACTGGAGATTGTTGTCTTTGAGCATTTTTCTGAACATCTGAGTTATTTGATACACTTGAATTAGTTTTTTCTTGTTGTAAATCACTGCTCTTCACTTTCTTTTCTAATCTTTTTTTCACCGTTTTCAAGTTATTGATTTCGTTCTCTAAATTTTTAGCCTTCTTTTCTAATCCTGCTGTTGCAAGAGTTTCTTGAATTTTAGCAATATCATGTTGTAAATGTGATTTAGTTAATTCAAGATTTTTTATCTTTGCTTCTAAGACATCTTTTTTATTAATTAGATCAGAATTAAACTCCATGATATGTTCTCTGATTAGGATTAAAGATATTTTTACCTTTTACTTAGATTGCGAAAAGATATTGATAAACATATTAAAGCACTTTCACGCAATGTTTGTGACTATATGTAGACTATCTGATTCAAATTACTGAAGATATCTTTCAAATCTGAGAAATATCTGAGTTTAAAGTGAATTCGTAGGTCTTGAATAAGCCCATATTGTAACAGCTAAAACAGTTATGAATGAACTTGCCATTCCTGCTACCATTGCACCTACGATTTGGCTGTCAAGAGACATCAATGATGGTATTATTGAAACTGCCATTTGACTAATTCCAGGATAAGCAAGATATCCTATGAAACCTAACGAGAAACCAGCGACCCATATTCCTATTATACCCATTAATCTACTCATTTGTTAATCAATTACTTAGTAAAGGTTTTTTTTAATTTATTCAAGTTGAACAAAAATGATTTACTGCCAAGTGAACAATCATTGTCAATAATTTTATTTCATTATACCTGAAAAAAATTGCCTCATCTGGATGATGAAACAAGTTAATTAATCTCTAATAGTGAAGATTGAATCATGAAAAATCGATCTATCATATTCAGAGATAAGATCATTATCTGATTCACTAGGAGTTATTAAAATTGACAAGAAAGATGGGTTGTCGCACGAATCATATCGCATAGGGCTGCAGAAGTGGAATTTGATTATAGAGCATCAGTTCTAATCAAATAGTTCACACAATATTCAGTGTTTATCCCATGGGGTAAACGTAGAAAAAATAACAGATGATGAACATGTGGGTAACCGATGTTTATCCACTACAAAAAAATTGCGTATAAGCACAATTATTTCTCAAGTTATAAATAGGTAAACCTACTAACCATGCTAAAGGGGAAAGATATTCAGTTGGGTGAACTACGAAAAGATTATTTTACAAATAGAATAGTTTTAACATCTTCAGAAAAAAATGAATCACCAAAACTTAGAAAAGAAGATAAACATATTGCAGAAAAAAAATCGATAGACCCAAAATGTTCTCTATGCCCAGGAAATGAGAAAAAAACTAAACCTGCAGACATGGTTTTAATTCAAAAAGAAGGTGCACTAATAAAAATGAGTGACGAAGAAGATGACCCAGTTAAAGGATGGATAATCAGAGTCATTCCAAGCAATAAACCTGCGGTAACACCAACACCTGAACCCGCATATAGTGATCGACCATTATACAGTGAACCTTCACATGGTCACCACTATATTATGATAACATCACCTAATCATTATGAAGATTTTACAAAAATGTCAATCGAACAATTGATAAATGTCTTAACTTCAATGCAAGATAAAGTTAGAGGATTATATAGTCAGAAAAAAGTTTCTTATGTAGCAGTTGTAATGAATATGGGTAAAGAGGCTAGCGCAAAATATGATCATCCCCATCTTGAAATAATAACGTTACCATGTTTACCGCCTATAATTGAGCAAGAAGCTTTAGCTGCTCAGAAATCAATGAATGAACTAGGCATATGTCCCATGTGTGCTGTAATTAATGTTGAAGTTGGAGGACCTAGGCAGATTCTAGCAACAGAAAATTTTGCAGCAATAGCGCCGTGGGCATCGTCTCAAAGCTACGAGTTTTGGATAATACCAAAGACTCATAAAACGAGTTTTCTTAAATCCACACAAAAGGAAATTTCAGATCTAGCTTTGATTCTCAGATGCACATTAGGAGGAATGTCAAAAGCTCTTGATACGCCACCATTTAATCTTGTATTCCATTTATCTTCTGAAAAGAAGACTACACGTCAGCTTCATTGGCACATAGAAGTATATCCTCAGAAAAGTAGATTGGGAGGTCTTGAAAAAGGGATGGGTGTTTATTTCAATCAAATTAAACCAGAACAAGTTGCTGGCGAGTTAGGCGAATATTCTAGATATGAATTGGCCAAAATTATCGGTATTAAATAATTGAATCTTAATCGATGTTCAAAAGATCTGCTTTTGTAATAATTCCTACAACTTTTTCTCTCTTTGATACAAGTGCAGCTTGAAAAAAATCAAAAACAGAATATAGAAGTTCAATTGGAGTATCTTCACTGACTACTGGGAAAGAATCCTCCATCACAATTTTAACTTTTTTCTCAAATATATTTTGTGGCTTACTTGCATCTTCAAGTAATCTTAAAATTGTTCTTTCAGATAGTGACCCTACTGACTTTTCATCTTCAAATATTGGAAGTTGAGATATGCAATGCGTACGCATGAGTCGAGCTGCATCTTTAACATGGTCATCACTTGACATGCCGATTATATGTTTCGCCATAATATCTTTAGCTTTTTTTGAATTTTTTCTCCGGATATTTTCTAACGCATCCGATAATGCTTTTATCTTTAAATATGATGGATTAATTTTTCCTGATTCAATCTTCGCTATTAGAGATTGACTAACTTGTGAAATAGAAGATAATTGATATTGAGTTAGGCCAAGTTGTCTTCTTACTTTTTCAACATCCTTTGGTTCAAGCATTTTCATTAGAATAATATATCTGCATATTTATTATTTTCTGAATACGTGATTATGTTCTCCATACACGTGTCCACTCATGATATTTTTACCTTTTACCCCATGGGGTAAATGATGAAATAAACTCGTTCAAGGTAATAGTGAATTTTAAAAGAAACACAGAGATCTAACCATTAATGAATTTAATTAAAGAAGATGTTATTGATATATTCGTATCAACGAATTAACGAACTAGAATAATCCCTTATGTATGGGAAAATATCATTCAGCCCTTATAATGGTGGAGCATCATCATCACAGAGTAAACAAATATGCATATGTTGCCAGTTATATTTAATTATCATTGAGAAAAAATTTCGATAATGTCCACATAATTAATTTGCAAATCAACACATTTATTGTGGCAGAATTTTAATTAATACTGTTTCTTTTATTATTTTTCAATTGCAGTATCGTAGTTTTTTTTATCATCATTTGATGATTAAAAATCGTAATTATGATTTATCCTCTCACGATCTACAATTGAAGATATAATCCCAATATAGCGTAATTGAAAAAAATTCGTTATTGCTAATGTGATTAGAGGTATTTCACATCCATATTTTAATAATAACTGTATTTTTAACAACGATAATATAAAGTAAGTATATTAAGTTTAATCTTACTATTCTCACCTCATTCATCATCATTTACATGTTCAATTTAGTTTTTATCAGCACATCATCATTCCATGATAAATCATTTTTCTAACTTTCAATATCTAGATATCATAGTGAAAGATATTTTAATCAATATTGATCAAAATCATCATTCAAGAGATCAAAAAACAAATCCTAAGACAATATCTAACTAGATATCTAGCTCGATATATCACATATTTGCCATTATCAAATATCATCTATTCAATATCTTTCAAATTTGAATGAATATCACAGCATCATATTTTATCAATAATCGTTTATTTTCATCACCGGCGTTTATTTTGTGTTTACCCCATGGTATAACATTGAAAAACTCACGTGTCATCTATTAAATAAAACCAATTAAATTTTTTATAAATAGGTTTAGTTTATTTTGCTACCATCCACATATTTTATTAACAAAAATTATTTAAATCTCAGCTTAACGGAATCATAATTCTATATTAGAAATTAGTTAGGCGCTATTTTATAATCACCATATTGTCTGAGGTTGTTTTGCTGTTCGAGTACCTATCTCGATTCTACGTTTATCTTTTCCAATCCTCGTTACTGAAATCAATCCTTGGATCTCAAGATGAAATAAGACATTATTTAATTCTTGGTCATTGATGTTTATCTTTATCTTTTTCAACTCCTTTTTTAAATCATCGTCAGTAATATTATTGTATTTTTGGACTAATTCGGATATTATCGTTTTCAGATGATTCATCGGAATGATTTAAGACTGTAGTAGTATATATACCGTTTTAATTATTAATGTAAGATATTTAGTGTTTTATTTGTTATCCCTATGGATTCTTCTCTAGTATATCCGCCAGAGATAGCTCTTATGGCATCTATGTTTTCAGGAACCGTAATAGCTTCTTGAGCTACACCCATGTAAACATATAGTTCATTATCGATAATTCTTATTGAATCTTTCCAAACAGCAAGTTCAAAAAGATCACTCCTACATCTCCCGAGTTCTCGTGCATAGTCAAATAATTGACCCGTTGATTTAAATCCATCTTTGCCAGAAATCAATATTATTCGTGTCACATCGCTCAAACTATCAATTATTTGCTCTTCAGTGGTTTTGTTATTCTTCAATGAAATGATTAAAGTATGTAAATGTAGATGGGTTGTCGGTATTTTAACTGCAGTAGTTATTATTCTTAGATTAGGCAGGACTGTATTTACATCTGGACCATGATGTGAAGGTATTTTAATTGGATCAACAGAAACAGCATCTATAATTCCTTTTCCTGGGTCATCTGGATCAGTTGCTCTTCTAATGATCATTGCTCTAACTCGTTCTATTCCAAAATTCAAATCTAACGAGCTTAGAATCCTGCAAAGACCAGTAGTGTTACATGAAACTACTCTAATCGACTTCTTTCCTTTTGCTTTTTCATAGTTACATTGAGCAACAAACGAGTTCTCAGCGATTTCTGGAGATTCTCCACCTTGATAAATCACTCTTACATCATAATTTTCATAAACTTTTCTATTTATAGATCCAACATTACTAGGAGATGCATCTACTACAATATCAATTTTGTCCAATAGATCCTTAAGTTCACCGGATACTTGAATCTTAGATTCAGCAAATGTTTTCATACCCCCATTATCTACAGAAAATAATGAGAATCCTTTTGCAATCGCTAGTCTTGCTTTATAATCAGGTTTTTTTTTCACCACACCTATTAGATCCATATCTGGCTGTGCTGAAATGGCATCCGCGACTCTTCTTCCAATGACACCATATCCTACCACGCCTACTTTGATCATGTTATTTTCTTCCTTGCTGATTTATCTAATACTTCAAGTAAAGGTAATTTTTTTCCTGCAAGAAAGAGTACTAGTGCCCCACCAGCTGTGCTAACATGGTCAATCAATTCTTTTCTACCAATTCGTTCTAAAGCTGCAGATAAATGTCCTCCGCTCACTATAGTTGTTCCAAATGATGATGCCATTGCACATAAAAGTTCTTCTGTTCCTTTGCTAAATCGATTATCTTCAAACATTCCTGGTGGGCCACTCATAAATATTGTACCTGAACTTCTAATTATTCGTGAATAATTATCGATTGTCATGCTTCCTATATCCAATATTTTATCGTTTGGCTTCAATTCCTTAATTAAGACTTCTACTCTAGAATCATTTGACATAATTGCCACATCTTTAGGCATTTCAAATACATCTGAGTGATTAGTAAGAAGTTTCTTTGCTTGTTTCACGTATTTCACTTCATCATCGATTCCTAATTTAGCGTCTAATTGACCAGATGCCTTAAGGAAAACATTTCCCACCGTACCTGTTAATAAAACCTTATCTGCTCGATTATTTGCAATTAGAGTATCTATCGCTTCTAAACGATCAGATATCTTTGCACCTCCAAGAACAGTTGCATATATTCCCTTGGCAACATTAAGAAGTTTATTGAGAGCTTTTAGCTCTTTTTCCACAATTCTACCACCACATGATGGAAGAAGTTCAGAAAACCCTACAATTGATGGACAAGATCTGTGTGCTGTAGGAAATGAATCAAGAACACAAGCATCGAAAAGTTTGTATAAACGTTGTACTAACATAGTTTTTGCTGCATCTTTTGGTATGAATTCTTTATTTTCTTCAGCGGAAAGTCTTAAGTTATCTAATAATAGTACTTCTCCTATAGATAGTGAATCAATTTTTTTTCGAGCTGTTGGACCAAATATGTCATCTACAAATTTTACTTCATAACCTAAAAAGTTAGCAAGTGCTTCTGCATGCTGCTCCAAGCTAATGAAGTCATTTCTTCCTACACGTCCTTGATGTGATGCAACTACTACTTTTGATTTCTTGAGGTCCCGTATAGTGACAGAAGCTTCTTTTATTCTGTTAAATTCCATAAGTTTTCCTGTTTTTGGATCTATTGGTGTATTCATATCTACTCTTACAAATACAGTTTTACCTGTGATATTCATATCTTCGATAGAAAGCATCTTTAATGCCATTTTTGATTACCCTGGTTGGTTAATATCCGTCATTCTGGACTTGATAATCAATCTAGGATTACACATAATGATTTTCGCTTTATAACCCATTAACTATTCCCAATTTCACTGAACATCGGCCTTAAAAATATATCGTGCTGGTATTGATAATTTTCAAAAGAAAATGTAATGAAGTCCTTTTCTTATGTTGCAGTTACTTTTCTTCGACTCTTGCGTTGCTTCTGAGATGTAGATTTAACTGTACAAACATGTCTATCTTTATGAATATAACAATATGTTGCTGAGCAACTTTTGCATTTGAAGAAATATCCTGTACCTAATTTTTGGCTACACCATCCACAAGTTATTTCTTCTTGCTTTTGTTTTTTTATTGAGCTCAATTATTTTAACCTTCTATTATCTTTCGCTGTTCACTTGAATTACAATTTTCCAAATTTCATATAACTTATATTAAGTGAATAATATGAGACTTCTTAGTTAAGAAACTAATTAAATATTTTTTAATTTATGTGACCAGAAAGTTACCTGAAAATTATTAATCAATTGAATAAGAAAGTTTCAACAACATTAACCCATGCTTTAGATGTGTTTTCTGGCGAATATCCTCCTCCACCCATTGTTACAATTCGTCCACCACATAATTTATGTGCTAATTGATGTAGTTTTTCAGCTGCAAATCGATATGCTTGAGGCGAATATTCCAAATGAGATATTGAATCATTTTTCAATCCATCTCCGCCACATTGAAAAAATATTATTTGTGGCTCTATTTTTAATATGAATTTTTCTATCTTGTGAAAGACTTTTTTGAAGCCATAGTCATTAGTTTTTGGTGGCACTGGAATAGATAATTTTGTACCTTCTGCTTTTCCATTACCAACTTCTTCTGCAGGTCCTGTCCCGGGATATAGAAATCTGCCATCTTCATGAATGTCAGCAATGAAAACCTGAGGATCGTCATAGAATGAATAAAAAACACCATCTCCGTGGTGAGCATCAATATCTATGTACAATATTCTTTTCAGACCATATCTTGTTTTTGCTTCAATAATTGCTATGGCAGGATCATTAAAAACACAGAACCCAGCTGCTGCTTCTCGTCTAGCGTGATGAAGCCCACCTATTGGATTGAAGACATGATCAATCTTTTTGCTCATTACCATGTTTAATCCATGTAATGTAGATCCAACTACATATTTTGAAGCTTCGAATACACCTTTAAATGCTGGGGTATCTCCTTGGTCTAACATTCCAGTACCTTTTTTTGAAAGATTCTTAACAAAATTTATATATTTTTGACTATGAAAAAGACGAATATCTTCCTCAGTTGCCATCACTGGTTTAATAATTTCAATATCTTTAGATAAATTCAATTTCTTCTCTTTAATTAACCGCCAAAACGATTTTCCCCTCAAACCTGACATTGGATGCCCTGATGGGAATGAGTAAGTTGTAGAAGCTTCACCATAAAAAACAGCAACTTTTTTTGGTTTATGTATCAAATTTTGGTATCCTCATAAGGTCAAAGTGTTAATTGTTTTTATCTATTTCAATGTCATTAGTTTAATCTGTTTTTTAAAAAGAGATTTCAGGTCATCCATTTCAACATTGAAATGAATGTTTTTTCATTAAAAATAATACTTAGATTATTTCATAAAATAGTAAGTCAAATCATCATTATTAATTTATTTATGCAGTAAATTTTTTGTTGTTCTAAGTCCTTTCCACTTAATCCAAGGCTTTACAATATCTGCCCAATCATCATGAAAATCGTTTGAGTGAATCTGAAAAGCATTATATGCCACCGGCAGGGATGATTTGCAGATTGGACAATATCTTTTTCGTGACCAGTTATCTATGTCTACACTCCAGTTTTCTGGGAATAATTCATCTCTGATTTCTATGAATTTTTCTCGCAGAATTCGACGTTTTAAGTTTGGAGGATTGTAAGTGGAACCCAGGTTATCTGTATGCCTTTTTTCTTCACTTAGTTTTGAATCCATCTGCATATCAAATCATTTATTTCAGTATATTTATTTCGGTATTAGTTATCTAACCAATCTTTTTTTACAAAATAGTGACAACATCATTGACTAAATAATGATGTTTTCTAAAATATTTACGATTTTTTTTATAATTTTATTCCAGATATGTGGTTTATACTAACCATTTTTTTGGAGAACATTCATTCACTTTAGATAGTCTTAACAAATTTCTGAATTAAATGCTTAAGACTCGCATGATACTTTTTTATTTTTTGTTTTTCTGAATTAATTCCCATAAGTAAGATTGTTTGTCTAGATATTTTTTTTATAGGTTTGGAGTTAACAGTAAGTTGACTAAACATTTCATGAAACAATGGTGGTTTATCACTGATTCGACATTTAAATTCATATAATTCTTCAATGGCTTTTGTTATTTCCAATCCAAGATAACAATGCGCATCTAAAATTGCATGAGATTTAACTAAATAATTACTAGTTGCTTCAGTAAACTTGTATGCATGCATATTGTCATTAAATATTGGTGAATGCGAAAAAATGCATCCAACTTGTAATATTTCTCTGAATGCCTCTAATCTTCGAGCAACTGAAACTTTTGTTGCTAAGTTAACACCTGAAGCACCAGACCAGATATCAAACATGCCAGGTTTTTTTATTATTTCACTTCGAAATTCATTTAAGAGATGAGTGTCATGTGGAACTTTGTTTCCCAGGGCTATGGTTGCCCTTGCAAAATTATTAGCTGAACACAATAACCAAAAACCTGCTTCAAGAGTATTGACCCTATCAATTGAATCTTTTGACCGACCTAAATATGATAATGATTTGAATAGAACATTTTTTGCATATTGTTGCAGATGTTTTGATCTGTTCGCCTTTATTTTATGTACAATTGGTATAAGATCCCAACGGGGATCTGATATAACATTCATATCAACCAAAGCTAACATGGTCTTATTATCCGATGCATTCTGAACTGTATTTTTATCTAAAAAAAGGAGTTCTATAAAATTATTTTTTGAAATACGTCTTTCTATCCTTGTTGCACCTTGATGTACAATTAAATAATTATATTCACATGTGGGATGTGGTTCACCAGAGGAACGGCATCCAGTAATCCCAATCGGGTCTTCAGGAAATTCTTTCTTAAGTTGCTCAACGTTTTCTTTTGCTGAACTCTGAGAAATAACCACAAACCTTTCAATTATACTAAAAGTATTAATGCGTTTAAGTTTTTATTTAAAAACACTATTAAATTAAGAATAAACTGAATAATGATTATTTTTGATTATTCCTTGATATCAATTGGTTTAGTGATTCTTAACAATTATATTACTCTGTAAAGTTATCAATAATATCTTTTCACCAATCTTCATCTTCGATATCCTTTGTTTTTCTTCTTTGCCATATAGACCTAATTACAATTATGCCAATCACTACAGCTATGACTATAACAAATATTTCTAGAAATGGAAAAGGTGCAGGAAAAATTAAGATATCGATTATTTCAGTCTTAGCATCTTCTGAAAGATACCATATTCGGGCAGTTGGGTCTGTCTGAAAAAAATTCAGTAAAAGATTACCTGATTTCTCTAGACCAGATGAAGAATGATGAACACCATCATCACTATAATCAAAGCATTGCCAAGATAGGTTGTTATCTTTACGAATTGTTGTACCATCAGCCCATAAATAGGGGCCCCATCTAAGTAGTGGTGCTTTTACTGGCCCTTTCACAGGATCATAATTGATGTCTAAATCTCCATTAATCTGAGATTCGATGAGCCATTTTACTGAGAAACCTGTTTGATATGAATATGGTTCTAATGCTGCGTTAGTGGCATAACCTCCATAACTCCTACTTGAGATATAAACGATGCTAATGTTGGGGTATTTTTCTTTAAGAACCTGTACAATTGTTTTTAGCAATTCTGTAAGAGTTTCTGCATCTTCTGGAAATCCTTTTGATGACCTACTTACTTCTTTTAACCAAACTATTTGCACTTGATTTACTGATGCTCCATTTATTTTTAGACGATTTTCTACTGCATTCCAATAAGTTGAATTTTTATTTGCAACTGAAGCTGCGCCTACTCCCTCAATTGCACCATTTACGAATACTAAATTAGGGTTTTTTAGAGGATCAGATAGTGCAAGTTGTCTAAAAGTTAGAAATTCCATCGATGTGATTGACATGCCTATAGAAAGAAGAACTATAGTTCCATTTGTGATGGATGGTTTTCCAGATGTATCTAAAGGTTGAATATCTGTAGCGATCTCAATTCCAGTATTTTGAAATTCAACTGGTGGTGTATTTCCATTAGGATATAATCCACCTTCTTTCCCACGATATAATTCATCATTCATTTCTGTTATCGGTATTAATCCAGTTGAAGTTGTTCTACAATCTGCTGCATTAACTATTGGAATAAATAAGACGGCTATAAGATTAAACAGCAATAGTATGCAAAGAAATATAGTTATGCATGATAATCGAAAAGAAGAAATATCTGAATGAAAACCCATAGCGAAATCAAATCAGTCAGTCATTTTTTGAATGATTTATACCATTCTATAATAATTTATATTAAGTTATTGAAAAAGACCAAAACAGTTAAATACGTTTTATAGAAATATAAAAAAATCCGCATAATATAAGTTTTTATGGTGAAATTGATGGAAAATAACAAAGATGAATATTCACGTCTTAAACGTTTGAAGAAGTCTGTAGGTAATTGCCCTAGATGTGGAAAGGGTCCAATGGTTATTGATTCAGTTGGAGGAGAGTTATCCTGCAGTCAATGTGGATACGTAGTGAAAGAAAAAATTGAAGAATCAGGTCCTGAATGGAGGGCATTTTCAAAGGAAGAAAAAGATGATAGAAGTAGAACAGGTATTCCTGCATCTCTAGCTATGCACGATATGGGACTTGCAACTGTAATTGGTATTGAGAATAGAGATGCCTCAGGAAAATCTTTACCTACTTCAATACGGTCAACTATTGAGAGACTGAGAACTTGGGATGGCCGGAGCCAAGTTCACGAACCGGTAGATAGAAATTTGAGGCAGGCTTTTAGTGAACTTGACAGACTTACTGATAAATTAAATGTTGGTGATGCAGTAATTGAGAAGGCTGCATATATTTACAGAAAAGCACTTGAGAGAGGATTAGTTAGAGGTAGATCTATTTCTGCGCTGATAGCTGCATCTATTTATGCTTCTTGCCGAGATACTGAAACACCTAGAACATTAAAGGATGTTGCAGCTGTTAGCAATGTTAAGAAGAAAGACATTGCACGTTGTTATCGTCTTTTGCTTAAAGAGATGGACCTCCGGATGCCAGTAGTTGACGCAACTAAATGTATTTCTAGAATAGCAAGTAAGTCAGGACTCTCAGAGGTTACCAAAAGGAAGGCACTTGAGATATTAAAACGAGCTTCGGAAACAATGACTTCAGCTGGAAAGGATCCTATGGGATTAGCAGCTGCTGCACTATATGTTGCCTGTGTAATGCAAGGTGAAAACAAAACTCAGAAGGATGTCGCAGAAGCAGCTGGTGTAACAGAAGTTACAATTCGAAATAGATACAAAGGTCTAAAAGCAATACTTAACATTTAGCATCTAAATTCTTTGTTGCATCCTATTCTTTGTCTTTAATTATTACATTAAAGAATTGTGATAGGCGATTATCAAATATTTTTCCAGGTTTTCTTTTTTTGAACACATCTTTGGAATTGTTAATCAAAATTTAAAATAAAGATTCGCTTCTTGTTAAGATGATACCGCAAAAAATTTACTGAAAAGTATCATTTTGCATATTTATTCAATATAATCATTCCAATTGAAAGAATACCAGTAATTAAAATTAATGTTTCAAATGCATTTACCAGAAAACTGCTTTCTGCTACCTGATTACAAGCTCCAATAGAAATGTTATCTGCGCAAGTGAAGTAAACATAGGAACTAGGAAGAAAATTAAATGACCAGTGAAGCATTACAGCAGTTGGAAAACCATTCTTAAAATATACCCATCCTAATAATATTCCAGCAATTGTTGCAGATGGTAGCTTTCCAATTGCCCAAGATGACCCATATGCCAAATGAGATGCACCAAAGAAAAAGCCGGAAAATAAAATAATCAATATAATAGGCCACCGATATTCATTTAAATGCAAATTAACCTTCTGTTCTAGATACTTTGAGGGATGCCAAAGTGCTTTCAAAGAGCTCAAATTATTGTTTCGTCCCATTAGTATGAAAAGAACTACTCCGCCTATCAAAGTTATTCTGAATCCTACTTCCTCAACAATTGGAGCAATTGACACCATTGTGAATGCTCTGATGGGAGTATCTTGAGGTGTTGTCCCCATCGGTATTCCAACTTGATTCTGAACAAATTCTATGATGTAAAAAGATACTAACATTATTGAGAAATAGACGATAACTGTTATTATTGCATTTTCGTTTAAAGAAAATTGATTTCTTTTCTTAATGTGTCGTATTACACCTAACACGGATAATTTAGGTCCATTTAACAATATTACAAATAAGATAAGATATATGGACCATAATACAGAAAAAATCTCACCTAATGTAATTGAAGTAAATATTGGGAATGGTAATCCAAATACGAATAGAGAAAAAAAAGTAATAGGGTCTGCGATTTCCGCGGCACCGAGTTCAGTACTAAATACTGCATATCCGCCTAAAACAAAAGAAAAAAACATGAATGCAATAACGATTATGCAGGTAATGACAAAAAAATAGGAATATGCTTGAAGAATTCTTTTTCTAACGCTTATATTTTGGGTACCTGTCATTGCACTTTTCTCCATTGTTATTCTTCAATTAATATAATTTTAATGATTTAATTCTTATCTTCGAGTGCAACAGAACCAAAATATCCACATGAGTTACAGGAGTATTCTTGTGGTAACAACCACCCTCCTAAATTAGATGTTGGTTTTACTTCTTTAAGACAATGAGGACAAAGTTTTTTCTTTTTAGATATTACACGTCTTATTTTGATCCCATCCATTTAGACCATCTCTATAAAGAGAAGATAATACTATCTTATTGAACCTCTATAGAAGATTCAATAAATCCAAGTTGAACTAATTGATCTTTAATTATACTCCTATGATCCCCTTGAAGAAGAATATATCCATTCTTTGCGGTTCCGCCACACGCAAATTTGTTTTTTAGCTGTTGTGCTATTTTTTCCAGATCAGTTCTTTTTGGATTTAGTCCTTCTATCATTGTAGTTGGTTTTCGAAATCTTCTCATTTCGAGTCGGATAACTATTCGTGTCTCTTCTTTTTCTAACTCTTCACATACGCAGAGGTCAAGTGGTAAACCACAGCTACTACATATTTCTGCCAATTTTTTACCTTACCACACATCGTAAAATTGTTTTTTTTATTAAGAGCAGAGTGTAGTTTTTATGAATAAGTTTTCTCAGCGATACTCTAAGCATATGCAAACATAATTCTCCAATAAGGCTATTTAAGTATTTTATTCTTGTTAATATTTCTACTTTTAAAATTTTAATCACTTAGAATGTTATTAGTCATAACACAAGGGTTTTTTTAGGTGTACATTTATTACCAGAATCAGGTGTCGTTTTGAAAGATGATATTACTATAAAAGCTTTAGATAGATTATCTGAAATGATTCAGGATACTAAGACAGGATTTGACCCTGATATTTTATTTAATTGGTACAAAATAATAGAATCTGAAGCCAAAGAAGCTTGCCCCGAGAAGCTTAGGGATAGTATTAAGGTAATCCAAGATCCATTATTACCAATGAAATTTGAATTAAAATCATCCCGAAGATCCGCGAAATATGTTGTTGAAGCAATTAATAGAAATTTATCTAGTATGCCATTCACTACTAGATTATATTTTCAAAAGCTCGAAGAGATGATTGATAGTGAAGCAGCATTATTTGAAAATCGAGATAATGAGTAAAAAATCATTAAATAAAAAAAATTACAACTATCTAATATTTTAATAATTAATCAATCTAATTGAAATTTTAACTCTATAATGGTTATAATTGATTATTCTGTTTCATCAATTTTCTTGAAATCAGCTTAAATCAATAAATGCTCCAATCAGTAAATATGGTGATTATATTCCAACATTATAAGGATAAAAGATATTTACGATAGGAAACGTCTGTTATTTACGGGGTGTTGTTCGTTCCCAAGTGATAATTTAGGTGGTTTCAAATATTATACAGGAATAGATGAGGCATTAAAAAAAATATTCAAGTCTATGAAGCATAGTAAGGTTAGGAAAGAAACAATTTTATTAAAAGAATCTTTGGACAGAATAATTGCATCAGATATTGTTTCAAATGTGAATATTCCTAATTCGAATAGAGCAGCTATGGATGGATATGCAGTAATTGCTGAAGATACGTTTGGTTCATCGGAGAATAATCCTGTTATTCTTGAAGTAGTGGGAAAAGTTAGGATAGGCGAAATTCCATCGATAATAGGCGGCCCTAGAAAAGCAATAGGCGTTGCAACAGGATCCAATATACCGAAAGGAACTGATGCGGTCGTTATGATTGAATATACAAAGGTAGAAAAAAATAATTTGTATATAGTTAAACCTGTAGTACCATGGCAAAATGTTTCAAAGATTGGAGAAGATGTAAATAAAAGACAAGTAGTAGTGAAAAAAGGGATTCGAACAACACCACAAGACATTGGAATTCTTGCTGCATTAGGTTACAAAAAAGTAACAGTTATGAAAAAACCTAGAGTAGCTGCAATCTCAACAGGAGACGAATTAATAGATCCAGGAGAGATTCAAAAAGATGCAAAGATATATGATATAAATAGGCACATGACGATGGCGTCAATCATAAAAATGGGAGGAGAACCTTATGACCTTGGAATAGTGAAAGATAATTATATTGAGATCGAAAAACGGTTAAAAAAGGCCATCGCTAAAGCAGATATTGTGACGATATCCGCTGGAACATCAGTTGGTGAAAAAGATATTGTCCCATCTGTTCTTGATTCTCTTTCTGGAAAAAATGATTTAATACACGGTGTCTCTTTACGACCTGGATATCCAACTGGTCTCGTTGTGATAGATGGAAAACCAATAATTTCTCTTCCAGGATATCCTGTCTCAAATGCAGTAGCATTTCGTGTATTTCTCAGACCATTAATATCCTATCTTTTAGAAACTGAGGAAAATATTGATTATTCTGTTAAGGCGAAATTGTCTAGAAGAGTAGCAAATATAGGAGGATTAAGAACATTCGTCAGAGTAAGATTATTTATTGATCAAGATAAATGGATAGCTGAACCAATTATGGCTTCTGGTGCAGGTGTTATTTCGAGTCTTACAGGTGCAAATGCATTACTAATTATACCTGAAGACAAAGAAGGAATAGATGAAGGAGACGAAGTAGAAGTAATCTTATTGAGACCTTTAAAGGCAAGATAGAATGGTTGAAAGAAAGATATTCAAGACTTTGATGTCATCTGAAGATGCCCTAATCAAACTTGGTAAGCATTGCAAAATTGAACCCAAAGAAATTGAAAAAAGAGCAATTTTAGATTCTTCAGGGATGATAATAGCTGATGATATTGTTTCAAGTCTAGATGTACCTAATTTCGATAAAGCATCAATGGATGGTTATGCGGTAGTAGCCTCAGACACATTTGGTGCAAAAGAAGACCAACCAATTAAATTAGAAATAACTGGGGTATCTCAACCAGGTGCACCACCTTCTGGAACGATAAACACTGGTCAAGCAATTGAGGTAGGTACCGGCGCTCCCATACCTGGTGGAGCAAATTCTGTAGTCATGGTGGAATATACTCAGATAATCAACAAAGAACTTAGAGTTTATAGAGCTGTTTCACCTGGTGAGAATATAACTCCAGCTGGAAGCGATAAAAGAGCAGGCGAAATTGTCCTTCGAAAAGGGCAGATAATATCTTCTAGAGAAATTGGAGTTCTTGCAGCAATCGGTTTAAATAAAGTACCAATTTATCGCAAACCCAAAGTCGCTATAGTTTCTATTGGAAATGAGTTAGTTAAACCTGGAAATGTCTTAGAATATGCTCAAATTTTTGATATTAATTCAAATAGCGTATCTGCATCAGTATTAGAGAATGGTGGTTCACCTCTTAATCCAGTTATTGTTGGAGATAACAAGAGAATAATTAAAGATGCAGTAATAAGCGCCTTACAAGAAGCTGATATTGTTTTAACTTCAGGGAGTACATCAGCAGGAGCAGGGGATATTCTCAATACTGTTATTGAAGAATTTGGTTATCCAGGTATAATTGTACATGGATTAACATTAAAGCCAGGAAAGCCAACTTTGATTGCAGTTATTAATAAAAAACCCCTCATAGGGCTTCCTGGTTATCCTACATCTGCACTAATGATCTTCAAATTGATTGTAGCACCTATAATAAGAAAAATGGCAGGTCTCCCAGTGAACAATGAAGAACCCAATATTTCTGCAAATGTTGCTAGGAAGGTTTTTTCAATTAAAGGCAAACGTGAATTAATGCCAGTTCATCTTATCTCATCTTTAAGTGGTTTTTCAGTATATCCAGTTGCTTACGGTTCTGGTGCAATTAGCACTATGGCTTTGGCTGATGGTTATGTGGATATTCCTAAGAATCAAGAGTTTCTCGAAGAAGGAGAGGAAGTACAGGTAAAGCTCTTCAGTCCAAATGTTCAACTAGCCGACTTACTAATAATTGGAAGTCATTGTACAGGAATTGATTTAATTCTTCAGCATATGCGAACAAAGATGCCGAATCTAGTGTCCAAGGTAGTAAACATTGGATCAATGGGTGGTTTAAATTCCATATTAAGAGGGGAAGCAGACATATCTGGTGTTCATATTCTTGATGAGAATACTAATGAATATAATATTGAACAGCTTAGGAGTCAAAAATTGTTTGATCAAGTTTCTCTAATTCGTGGATATAGCCGAGAACAAGGATTCATTGTCACAAAAGGTAACACAAAGGACATAACAAGTTTAAGTGATTTACTTCGAGACGATATAGTTTTCCTTAATAGGAATCCCGGTTCAGGGACTCGCATATTAATAGATTTTAAATTAAAAGTGTTAGCTAAATCTATGAATTTATCTTTTAATGATATAAAGAAAAAAATTGACGGTTATAATGTGGAAGCTAAATCTCATCAAGCCATAGCAGCATCAATTGCACAAGGTAAGGCAGACGTTGGAATAGGTATAAAGACAGTTGCCCATTTCTATAATTTGGATTTTATCCATTTAGATGATGAAATGTATGATTTTCTTATTCCATCTAATCGTGCAGAAAAAAAGGCTGTAAAACTCTTCTTCAGCACTTTAAATTCAAAAGAATTTAAGAAAGATCTTTCAAAAAAAATGCCTGGTTTAAAACCAAATTCTTTAACTGGTAGAATTATGGATAAATAAACCATCAAAACGTATTTTCTTTGAATATTGTCTTGAGATTAAGAATTGCGATCATTAAATTTAAACCAAATTTTCTTTGGGATTAAGTAAACATATGTTTAGTCTAAAACCTTTTATACACAGATTGTAATAAACACAAATGTAGATAACTTTGGTCGCAGATATTTCCCTCTTATTAATTGAGGATTTGCTACAGCTTTTAGGAGCTTTTGTAGTTTTTTCTGTAGCTTTAGTATCATATTATGGATATAAAAAAGTAGAAAGCCCAACTATGTTGCGTCTAACTATAGCATTTTTACTATTGGGCGGAGGTTTTATGCTTTCAGGAATAATTGGATTAACAAACTTGAATTTGCAGTCACCTACCGCTTTGTGGGTACCTGTAGTTATAATTGGTGCTTCTTCTCTTGAGGCTGTAGGATATTTCTTTTTGGCCTTCTCATATATGATGAATGTAAGAGGTTTTGGAAAAACATCCGCAGTTCCTGTTTTTGCACTTGCTGCAGCAGTTCCAGTTGTTGCGTTAAAAGCTATTGCAATATACTTTTTATTGTATGGAATTATTGAGACACTTATTTCATATCTAAAAGTGAAGAAGATTGAAACATTAACTATAGCTTTTGGGCTAGTATTAATTGCTTCAGCAGAATTTATCAGGTGGATTAGCTTCCTATACCCAACAGAAACGACTATTCTAGCTATATCTTTGATTGTAAGAGTTTTTGGATTTATTACATTATTTGTTCCAGTATTAAAATTTGCATCTTTGCGAGGTAAATACATTTGATTTATAGAACACAAGTTAAGATAATTGCAGATGTTCTTTCCGCTACCAAGGAATCTGATTTCGATAATAGAGGGATTGGAGTAACAACAATAATTCGCAAAGCAAATTTATCTCATCCAAGATTGATGAAGATTCTAAGTGATTTGGTCAATTCAGGTCTCCTTGAAGAAAATGTTAATGGTAAAACATCTAAATATAAATTGAGCATGAAAGGACAAAATTTTCTATTAGAATATAATAAATTCCACGATTTCGCAACTACTTTTGGATTAAGGCTTTAATTATCATATTAATTAATTGTGACTTAGTAAAATCAAACACACCGTTGTTTGAAGAAATAAAATAAAGATATCTGAAAATATTAATATTCAAAGTTAACAAGATTAAAAAAAATATGGGAGAGATCCTTATTCAGGATCCTCTTTTAACTATTCTTTTCGTGTGTAGAGTACTGCTGCTCCGATTATAGCTATAACAGCTACAGCTACTGCTGCATATGTTATGGTGCTTGATAATCCAACTTCTTCAGTCACTTCAGAAGTAACTGTTGTAGTTTGAGCTTGTGCTGTACTTGTTTGTGTTATGGTTTGTGCTGCGAGAGTACTTGTTACAGTTGTTGCAGATGTTGTAGTCATTGTAGTTGTTGATGTTGCTGTAGTTGTTGATACTGAAGTTTGTGTAATTGTTGTAGCTGATGTTGTAGTAACTGTAGTTCTAGTTGTTTGTGTAACTGTAACTGTTTGGGCTACTGCTTGCGCACGCTCATTTAACCCTATAGCAATTAGTGTTCCTGGAGTTCCTGCTGTAGATAATATAGCGAATATTTTCTGATCACCAGTTGAGTCTTGGCCTGTTGTTAAACCAGCACTCATTGGATTACCATTATTCATTTCTCTAAGTAGCTCTCCAGTTTCGCTGTTGAAGAATCTAATGAAGCCATCTCTGAATCCTGAGAAGACTATATCTGAGGTTGTTACTAGAGCAGAACGTTGTGTTCCTTCTGGATGGAACCAACTCCAAAGTTCTTCACCTGTTTCAACATCACGTGCAACTACGGATGTGTTAGTCGGAAAACCACCTGCAGTTACTGAGATAGCTTGGTCTTCTTCCCATGGAGGTCTAACTGATTCAACGATTTCTGTCATAAGTCCTAATGTGTAATGGAATAGTACTCCGGTTTCTGGGTTGTACGCCTTGTCTGTTCCGAATAAGCCGTTACCCCAAAATGGGAATAAGAGACATGGATCTCCACAGTATGGACTACCATCAGGGGCATCCATAACTCTCATGTCATAGTTGCTAAATGGATCCATTTCACGATATCTTATACCACCGTTCATGTAATCTTTAGCACCTGCTTCTTGAATCTGTCCTCTTGCTGCCATCTCGGATGGTACATCAATTAGATGTATGGGTTCTCCTGTTGCTGCATCAAGTATGTGTAAGAGTCCTTCCTTGCATCCCTTCATATAGATCTTACCTAGAGTTGGATGATCCGCAAGGATACCACCCCAGTTACAATCATAGTCATAGGGATCACGAGGCATAGGTTGACTCCACCATTCTCGTACACCTGTATCCATGTTTATTGCCATAAGTGTGCTGCCGTATAGTCTTGGTCCAGGAGTCTCACCGATATAGGTGTAAGGTCCTTGATTACCAGTGTTAGTATAAACTAAACCTGTGTCTTCATCTACAGGGAGCATTCCCCAGTTAGCTGTTACACCGCCCCAAATACTTGGTGGTTCATTGGGGTTCGCCCAATCCCATTCCAACGTATCTCCGGCTGCTGCAACGTCACTACAAGGGATATCTCGGAACCAACCGGTGCTACATTCCTGTAGAGCCCAGTCTTGAGTTAAGACACCCTGAGGTGGAAAACTGTATACTCGCCATAGAATTTCATGAGTATTCATATCGATACCGATTGTGGTGTGACGGAAGTCACCTGAGAACACCCAACTGTGTTGTACACCTGGGAGTACATAGACGAATTGATTACCTTTTTCATATGTTGCGATATTGGTCATTGCGACACTTCCTTGTCTGTAGTCATATAGATTTCCGGGTATATCGACACACAGGTCGTCTACCGAGAAAGATGTTTCACCAGTGTCTACGTCTATACCGTAGAAGTCACAGGCTAGACCAGATTTAAGGACTACATTGCCTGCTTCCCAAACACGGATACCGTGTAAGTGAGAAACAAGTAGTGCAAGGAAACCTCCATAGTTTATAGGTAATCTTGCAGCTGCTTCAGTTAGGTTGAGTGTGTAGTCATGTGACCATAATTGTGCACCAGTTTCTGCATTCACTGCGTATGTTCTTTGGTAGTTGGTTGTAAGGAAGACCGTACCATCCAAAACTATTGGTGGTGTGTTTGCACCTTGACCAGGATTTAATAATGCCATACCTGCTGGTGCGCCCGCGTTTCCTTCAAGTGGAAAGATCCACTTTACTTCAAGTGCATCGACGTTGTCTGCAGTTATTTGTGTCTGTGGACTATAACCTTGAGCCCACGAGTTTCCGTTTACGTACTGCCAGTCTGCACCATTATTAGCTAATGGAGCTGCAAATGCCATTGCCGGTAGTATTGTACTTAGTGATAGTATTGCCAGTGTTGTTAATAATTTGAAATTGTACATATATTTTCAACTTACATTCAAATTTTTATGATATAAACATTATGTATTGACATAAGTAGACATAATTATTTTATTTTCATATAAATTATTGAATAAAGATGTGTGTTTATTCTTCTTCTATCTTTGGTTTACTGGATTCTCTTAATGCGAATTTCAATGCTGGCATACCAATTAAGGTCGTTAAAACCACTGCAATGATGCTTATTGTAAAGATATCGTCACTAATGGTTCCACTTGCAAGACCAACACCTGCTATAATCAATCCAATTTCTCCTCTTGGGCTCATTCCTATTCCAATTCTCAGAGCATCTTTTCCAGAAGAACCCGTCATTAGTGCTGCAACCCCACATCCTCCAACTTTTCCTGCAATTGCAATTATTGTAATAAATAGGGCAGGAATAATATTGCGTGTAAATAGGTTGATATCAATTAACATTCCAATAGAAATGAAAAATATTGGTACAAAGAATATGTAAAGGGCTTTACCTTTGTCTAGAACAGTGTGGATCCTCTTCAAACCTGAAAGAGATACTCCAATAGCAAAAGCACCGATAATTGTAGATAAACCTACTTCAGATGCAAAGTATGCCACTAAGAAACATAACGCCAATAAAATAATTAAAAGATTCTCTATAGTTATTTTGGTACTATCCAACATACGGGTCAAAACACGTGTTCCTATAACAAGAATTACTGACAAAAATGCAACTACTTCAAATAGAATTATACCTACACTACCTAGATCCAGTTGTCCTGCCAAGATATCCAGAACAACAGTTAACATCACAACCGCAAATATATCATCAATTACCCCAGCTCCCAAAATAGTCATTCCTAGTGGGGTGTGAAGTTTTTTAAGATCAGTTAACATCCTAACTGTGATTCCCAAACTGGTTGCAGTTAGCACTGTGCCTAGAAATATAGATTCTTGCCATGAAAATCCAAGAAATATTCCACCATAATAACCTAGAGCAAGTGGAAGAATAGCACCTAATGTTGCTACCACTAGTGAGGGCAAAAAATATTTTTTCAACATAGCCATTTCTGTTTCTAAACCTATGTAGAATAGTAGTATGACTGCTCCCAGTTCTGCAAACATAGTTACAAAATCTGTTTGTCGTACGAAGCCAAATGCAAATGGTCCAATAACAATACCGATAAGCAATTCTCCAAGGGCTGCTGGATAGCCAAATCTTCTGACGATTAATCCACCTGCAAAAGCAGCTGCCAACAGAATAGCTAGTTCAAAAATAAATGTCTCCTGCATTCAAATAACCCCTAATATTCATATATTTAAAAAGTTCAAAAAATATTTCAAGACATTTCAAAAGATAATGTTATGTTTCAAGCAATATATCAATCATTTTATACATTTTCTTGTAAGCAGTGGGATATCCTTTGTCTTTTTTCATTGTTCTTCTTAGAGTTCTGAGTGTTGATTTCAATTTTTCTTGTTCATTCTGCAATGCTAAGTTTCCCAGAGAGTTAGTCACATTTACGAATTGACGTATTTCTTTTTCAGCATATTTGTTTTCTAAAAGAAGTGCTGTAAGAAACTCTGGGTCATCATGCAAAATAGATTCGGTTAAAGTTAATTGTAAATTGAAGGTAGTGCCTGAAAGTCTTCGTAAACTTTTAAGGTCCTTAGAAGATAAAATACTGGCATAAGTAACATTGATGAAATGAGTAAAAGATAGAATTATTGCCATAGCTTCATCATGTTCTTTTGCAGAAGATGATACCACATTGGCTTCAGGAAATACTTTTTTTGCTATCTTTACTTCTTTCTCTGAATCCATTTCTGTGACAACGATTATTTTTGAATTTGAAAGATTCTTTGCACCTGGTCCAAACATAGGGTGAATTGAAAGAAAAACTACGTTATTGTCCATTATTTTTTTCAAGGCATTAATTATTTTTTCTTTGAAAGATGCTATTTCCACTATAATAGCTCCTTTTTTTACCGATTTAGACACTCTAGCCACAATCTCAGATGTAATAGCTATTGGAACAGCAACCAATATTATATCAGCTTCTTTTATTACCGATATCATATTCACTGTATTCTTTATATTAAATTCTTTGGCAATCTCTTCTGCTTTATTGTAGTTTAAATCAAAAATTGATACTTCATTTCCTTTTTCTACAAAGTAACGTGTAAACCATGTACCCATTTTACCTGCTGCACCAATTATTGTGACTTTCACATTAGAGCATCCTCCATCCTTTTAACAGCCTCTGCTATCTTCTCTTTAGGCTGACATAAAGATATTCGTAGATAATTGGGAAAATCTCCAAATGCAACACCTGGTGTAATGGATACATGTTTTCGTTCCAGTAAATCAAGAGCAAAAGTTTCAGAATTGAATCCGGGTTTATTGATTTTTGGAAATACATAAAATCCACCATCTGGAGTATAATATTCAACAGAAATATCGTCAAGAAGATCGCATAAATACATGGCTCTAGAATGGATGATATCCATATTTTTCTCTACAGTATCCTGACTTTCAATGGCTTTTATTGCTGATCTCTGAATAAATTCAGGCATACTTGTTAAAGCAAGGTTCTCAATATTTGCCATACGTAATATATCTTCTTGTGAACCAATTGCGTAACCAATTCTGAATCCAGTCATACTGTAACTTTTTGAAAATGATGATATGAATATGGACCTGCATTGATCATATTCTAGTATACTTTTACATTTTGTGAAGGAGTAATCTTTGTAAACTTCATCACTGATTACAATAACACCTTTTTCTGAAGCATTTTTTGTTAGTTGATTAAGAACATCAGTACTTAGGTTCTTTCCAGTTGGATTAGATGGTGAATTAAGGATCATTATATCAGGTGAGTCATAAAACAAATCTTCAACAGCATTCATATCAGGTGTCCATCCATTATCTAAAAGTGTAGAAATCGCCATTGGCCGCCCTTCAAATGATTCAACAATTTGTCTATATGCGGGATAAGCAGGTTCAAAGAACAGTGCAGAACCACCTGGGCTTAAATTCGTGGCAATTGCTAAAAATAATGCGAACCGTGCACCATGGGTAACTAGAACTTGATCAACATTAATATTTAGATGATATTTCTTGTTAATCTGAGAAGCAATGGCTTCTCTTAATGGTTCAATTCCAACAGGATTAGTATAATTCGTTTGCCCCTTACTTAGTGCATCTATCGCAGCATTCAATATCCTTGAATCCGGTGGAAAATCAGGTTCACCCGTTTCGAGATGAATTATTTCAATACCTTTGGCCTCCATCTTTTTTGCTTTTTGAAGCATTATTGACGGCGTGATTACTTCTCTTTTAACAAGATTCGATTGGATAGATTTGGATTCAGCCACCATTAAGTTCAGTAATCTTAAGCCTAGCTTTGGATTGATTCCCAATTTCAAACTTTTTTCTTTAACTAGATTTCGTAACTTCCGTTCTACGGAAACGTCTTCTACAGATAAACCTTCTTTTTTCTTAATAATCCCTACTCTCTGACTTAATTCTGAACGCTTGGCAATAAGATGCAATATTTCTTCTGTTAATTGTCGAATATCATTTCTGATGTCGACTAGAGCATCTTCACCAGACACTTATACCAACTCAGCCATTTATGACAGAGGGAATCAATTGCGCATCAATTGCATGATCTACCAATACTATGGCCATTAATGATTCAACAATTGAAACTGCTCTAGGAACCACACAAGGGTCATGCCTACCGGGAACTACAATTTTGGCACTACTCATCGATTCTAGATTAACTGTGGATTGAGGATTAGATATTGAGGATACTGGTTTGAAAGCTACTCTTAGAATTATTGGAAGCCCATTTGAAATACCTCCAAGAATTCCCCCTGCATTATTAGTTACTGGAATAAGATTATGATTTTTTATCGTATACGCATCATTATTTTCTGACCCTAATTTTTTTGAGCCTTCGAAGCCTGATCCAAATTCGATACCTTTAGCAGCTGGAAGAGATAGCATCGCTTTTGCAAGATCTGAATCAAGAGCTGAGAAACATGGTGAGCCTAATCCGATAGGGACGTTTTTTGCGATGCATTCGATTATTCCACCAACACTGTCACCAGTTTTTTTTGCATTAAGAATTTTATTTTTCATTTTTGCAGTATTTTCAGAATCAGCACACCTAACTTCATTTTTATATCTCTGATTTTCTGCGTCTTCAAACGATACAGAATTTGCCCTTATTCCGCCAATCTCTAATGTGTATGCAACTATTCTTGTATTCAAAGTTTTTAGTAACAACTTTCTTGCTATTGCACCACCCATTACATATGATATCGTTCTTCTAGCTGAAAATCTACCACCACCACGATAATCGTTGAATCCACCATATTTTATTTTGGCTACATAATCTGCGTGACCGGGGCGTGGCAGGTTTTTTATTTTATCATATGGACTAGAATCTATGTCTAAGTTTTCTACTGTTAGACATATAGGTCCACCTGTTGTATATCTTTTATGGACTCCTGATAAAATTTTTACTTTATCGATTTCGTTTCTTGGTGAAGATAACGAAGATGTACCTGGCCTACGCAAATCTAGTTCTTGTTGGATATCTTTATCTTCTAAAGAGAGTCCAGCTGGACATCCATCTATAACTGCACCAATGGATTTTCCATGACTTTCACCAAAGCTTGTAACAGCATATCTTTCACCTAATATGTTTCCAGTCAATTGTCCACCGGCTCCAGCTTTCCACCTAACAAATGTATATCTTCCTTAAAACCAGGATATGAGACTGCCACTGATTCAAAACCATCAATTAAGCAACCATTTGCAGAAATCATACCAGCTATTGTAAAAGCTAAAGCCATTCTGTGGTCTCCATGAGTATTGAGTGTGCATTGCTTTAATTTTTCAGTGCCTATTATTGTCAATCCATCTTCTTTCTCAATTACAGATACACCCAATTTGGGTAACTCTTCCACCAGTACTGAGATCCTATCTGTTTCTTTGAAACGAGCATGTTTTACACCACTTATAATAACCTCATCTTGACATTTACATGCAAGTAAAGCTACAACTGGAAGAAGGTCTGGGGTATCTGACAAATTAAATTCACCACCATTAAGATGTTCAGCACCTTTAATTCCCACAATACCATTTTCCAAATCTACTGACACATTAACACCCATATCCTTCAAAATATCTATGATAGCTGCATCACCCTGAGGTAAACTAAAGTCTAATCCAGTAATTGATACATCACCTTGTGTTAATGCACCTCCTGCAAGGATAAATGAAGCTGAACTGAAATCACCAGGTACTTTGAAAGATATTGGATTATATTTCTGGAGTGGAGTTATTTTAAATGATCCCAAACCATTCTCGTTTATTTTTCCGCCAAATCTTTCGATAATTTTCAAAGTGGCATCAATATATGGTCTTGAAACAATGGCGCCTTGTATTTTAATAGAAGTTTCTTGATTAGCCAAAGGTGTCGAAATCAATAGTGATGAAATGAATTGTGACGAGATTGAACCTAATATTGAAGAAGATCCTCCACAGATACCACCTCCTTCAATAATCAGAGGAGCAAAACCATTCAATTTCAAACTCCAGCATCTCACTCCTAATGTTTGTAGTGTATCCAATAATGGTTGCATTGGTCTTTGACGAATACTGTTGTCACCTGTAAGAATTGAAAATCCTTTTGAAGTTAGAGCTGCCACACTGGACATTAGGCGGAGTGTTGTTCCTGAGTTTTCCACATTAATAACATCATCTGGAACTTTAAGTGGCAATTTACCTTTAATGATAATTTCATTATTTTGTGTTATAGACACACCAAAAAATCTGCAAGCATTAATTGTCGCTATTGTATCTTGAGAGAGTAAGGGATTTATTATTTTTGAGGTCCCCTCACAAAGACTTCCTAAGATTATTGCTCTATGAGTATAGCTCTTACTGGGAGGTACTGAGATATTTCCCTGTAGAATTGATGGTTTTACTTTAATTATCATCTAAATAAACCCCCTCAGCTTTCGAATTATTAACTGCTGTAATCTTAATTTCACCAGGTAATTGTTGCCAACTTTCTTTTATTTCATCAACAGTATTTTGGTAGCACACTGCAGCTATAGCTGGTCCAGTTCCAGAAAGACCTGCCGCAATTGCACCAGAATTTATAGCGTCCTCTGCAGGTAGAAGAGTTAAACCCAGAGATGAAGAATGAATCCTACCATTAAGTGTTAAAGCTTTCCAATATTCTCCTTGACAGGCTAAATCATATGCTTCAGAAACCTTATGTTTTTGAGATATAATTGTTTTCACATCAAAATCTTTTGTATAAATTCGTTCTTCTGGAATATAAATTAAAATAGATAAATTATCTGGTGCGGGTTCTTGTTTCATTATTCTCAATGATAAATTATCTGTGACTACAAAACCTCCAAAAAAGCTTGCGCATGCATCATCGAACGCACCAGTAATTGTTATCCCTGCTTTGAGTGAAGCATTAACAGCTAATTTCACAATATCAGTATCTTCCATTTTAATACATAAAGCTGAAAGTGTAGCTAATGTGATTGAATTTGATGCAGCACTAGAACTTTTAAGCCCTTTTCCTTCAGGGATCTCAGATTCTGTTGATATAGTTACTTCAAATTTCTCTTTTCCATATAGATCTAACACCTCATTCACAGTAGCTTCAGCTAAAGTGCGATCTTGTGTAATGTTACTGCTAAAATGATATATATTTGTTCCATCTCTTGGCTCAAGAATTACTTCAGCAGATGTTTTCAACATTACGCCTAATGCAGCTCCTTTTCCTGTTGATATTGCATTCACAATAGATACTGCACCATGGACAACTGCTTGTCCTTTCATTTTGTTTATACTCCTAAGATTTGCAGTGCGGTTCGCCTCATCACGCCCATTGGTGCTTTTGATCCTGTCCAAAGACTGAAAGACCCTGCGGCTTGGCTTACAAGCATTTCATACCCATGTATAACTTTAGCACCTGCCATCTCTGCATATTCAATTAATTTTGTTTTAACTGGTTTATAGACAATATCATAAACTAAAAGGTCGTCCCGTAAGAGATTTTTTGGTATAGGACTTATTCCTACATGTGGGTACATACCGATTGGAGTTGTGTTTACAACAAGATCCGAATCACTAATATTTCTATCTAAATTTGACCTGTTCATCATACATATATTTACATCAAAATCGATTTTTTGTTTTAGATAGGATACCATTTTATTTGCACGTTCAGGATGTCGGTTTAGAATTACAAAATCTGTACAATCTTCATGGACAAGACCTACAATACAGGACCTAGCAGCACCTCCAGCACCTAATATCAAACATTTCTTATTCTTCAGAGGAATATCATTATCCTTCAAAGGATTGATAAATCCTTCCACATCTGTGTTTACACCAAATAATTCACCATCGTCGTTTACAACAGTGTTTATGGCGCCTATATCTGTTGAAATACTATCAATTCTATCTACATATTTTAACGCTGTCTCTTTATGAGGAATAGTAACGTTAAAACCTCTTGCACCTAGAGTTTTAAGACCTTCAATAGCGTTTTTTAGTTCTTTCTCAGTAACTCTAAATGAAAGGTAAATAAAATTTAGATTAATTGAACGGAATCCTGAATTATGCATTCCTGGTGAAGGCGATTGAGCAACCGGGTCTCCAAGCAGACCACATAAAGTTGTGCCAGAATCAACAATAAATCTAGAACGCAGCATAAAATTCCTTTAACTCCTTTATGGTTATTTGGCCACTAGCAGTTTTATTCTTTCCAAGTGATGCATAAGTGAAAGGACTTCCCATAAAAACAGATAGAGTTCTTGATAATAGCCCTAACTCACCCATACAAAATGAGACAAGTTTATTTTTCTTAGCGGATTTAACAAGAGAAAGAACTGTTGTATTATCATCAAATGTTTTTGCAAAAGTTATTATTTTGGATATATCCCCAAGATTCTGTGCCCTTGAATAAATTGATTGTAATTTATCCAAAGATGGTGTTTCTGAAAAATTATGCCATGATACGATTATTGATGATCCACTTGACCTAAGATTATCAGTAATTTCAGGTCTTTCTTCAACTGTGCTAAGTTCGATATCCAGATATGCTGGATGTTGTTTAGATAATTCTTCAAGAGTTTTTATCCGAATATCTTCGCTATCTGCAAACAAACCACCTTCATCAGCTTTTCTGCAAGTGAATATACATTGATCTACATAATTCTTCAATAGTGGTTGTAATTTGAAGATTTGTTTATAATCCATATAATCAAACCTTATTTCGATATATTCGGATCCTAAACTTAATGCTTTCTGGATATATGTTTGTAGATTTTTAATATTAGTAGCTGGAATGGAGGTACATATTTTAGCTCCTTCAGCCAAAGATGAATTCAATAAGACTCACTTTTCCAGCATAAATTCATCTACTGCTACTCCAAAATGCCTGCCAATTGATGTGTCTACTTTTACGAGAACTTCATCTCCAGATTTCAGAGAAGTCACTGGTATTTGCTTACCTTTCTTTCCAATAAGTGGGATTGTTTCTGCATTTTGTAGTAAAACACTTCCAGATCCTCCATCATATTCAACCTTTACAAGTGTTAATGGGCGACGTTCAATTTTAACTCTTCCAATCAATACACTTCTTGTGTTACCTGCTTGATCAACTGCCAGTACTTTATCTCCGGATTCTAGCTCTGATAAATACCTAGTTTTTCCATCAGGCATAAGTATATAGCTATGTATGGACCCTGCATTCACTCTAAAAGGTCTAGGAGAAGTAAACTTGGATCCAGATGATTCGTTATGGATGAGAAAAAGTGTATTTGCTTGACTTCCTATCAGGATACCTTCCCCTTTGTTCAAAATCGATGCAGTATCAATGCAAGCTCTATCACCTACCCCTAGATGTTTTATTGTAGTAACTTTAGCGAACAATAGATTTGTCCTACCTAAATTTTTAAGATTGTTGGACGCTTGAACTATATTTTCGGTATTATCAGTAGGCAAAACCACACCATCTACACCCAATTCTAACACTGAAAACATCGTAGGAACTTCCTCAGGTGAATTAACATATGCATAAATTTGGGTGTTAACCCCATGCGTATTTGCTATGAGATTTTCAAGTGGAATTATTTTCCAATCACCAGTCTGCACGATTAAAGCGGTTGCACCCATTCTTGCAATAGCAACTGCTGCATCAATATCTTCATTACTTTCTACTTTAAATTTTAAGGCAAATTTCTTGCCTTCCTTTTTCTTCAATGATGCTTCTTCATTATTCGAAACCAAAAAAATATCCGCATTGTTTGATGGAGAAATTGTTGTACCCCCTGCTTTTTTCACTTGTTCGATCTCATTTGTGTTACAAAGAAAAAGCTTAACTCCTAATGATAAAGTATTTTTTACGAATTGATATAAGTTTCCACTTTTAATTATTGGAACAATAATAATTTCTTTAGAATTAGGCACTTGATGATAGAACCTCCAAAGCATCAGCTACGGTTAATTTATCAATTACTAATGCAGAGAGTGCTCTCACCATTTTTGATGGATTTTTATGTTGGAAGATATTTCGACCAAATGTCACACCGATTGCACCAGCGTTTAGTGCTCCTTGAACGGTTTCCAATAGCTCTTTTTCGTTATTTGTAGTAGACCCACCTGCAATGGCAATGGGCACTGGACAACTTTTAACAACCTCTCTAAATGAGTCAATATCACCTGTGTACACTGTTTTCACAATATCTGCTCCAAGCTCAGCACCTAATCTTGCTGCATGAGCTACTTTTTCGGGATCATTATGATTTTTCACATTTTCTCCACGGGGGTACATCATTGCTATACACGGAAATCCCCACATGTTGCATTCACTTGAAATCGTTCCTAATTGCTCAAGCATCTCGGGCTCTTCTTTTCCACCAACATTTACGTGAATAGAAACAGCATCAGCACCTATTCTTATTGCTTCTTTTACATTTGCCACTAGCATTTTACGATTTGGAGATAACCCTAGACTAGTACTTGCAGAAAGATGCATAATTATCCCTGTGTTTCCCATAGAAGTAACTGACCTAATCACTCCTTTATGTACAAGTACTGCTGTTGCACCTCCATTTTCAACTTTAGAGATAGTGTCTTGGATATTCTCAATACCGTGGATAGGACCAGAAGTTACTCCGTGATCTAAGGTTGCACAAACTATTCGTCCTTTTCTCATTATTCGCTTAAGTCTGATTTCTTTACCTAAGACCATATCATAATCGCCTATATGGCATAAGAGCAGAATATATCTTATACTTAACAGTTCACTTTATTGTAGACAAATATAGTTAAATCATTGTTTTATAGATAATAGAGCAGTTTTTAAGAAAAGAACAGTTTTATCAACCTGATTTTTTGATACAAAGATACGAATAGATGAACTTATTGTAATAAGGCCAAACACATTGACACTATTACGAGCAAGAGGCTGAGTTATACGCTGAATAAGTCCAGGAACAGTTTCCAATGCAGATCCCTTAATCATAATTATCCTTAAGTCATCATAGAAACTTACTGCCTTTCCTAATTTATCATGAATAATCATTTTATGCAGTGTATCTGCAAGATTTTTACCATTAACTACATAAAGAATAGTGGATTTTAAATCAAGTGTAAGAGAAATAATCTGGCCTCCAATTTCGTTTATTTTTTCCATAAGTTTTTGAATTTGATTTGGATTAAGTACTTTATCACCGATTATTGTAACCATAGTTATTGGGTCAGAAGGTTGTTCAACAATTAGATCTACACTACCACCATCAATGACAGTTCCCGTCTGAGCACCTTGTTCAAGGCTTGAAATACGTATTCTTACCCCACTTTTGTTGTAGTTTAAGGCCTTTGTATGAAGGAATTTTGCTCCTCCAGAACTTAGAAGAAGAGCTTCTTCAGAATCAAGAGTTTTAATGGGAATAGCATTTTTCACAACATTAGGGTCACTTGAGAATACTGTTTCCACATCTTTCACTAAGACTAATTCATTAGAATTTAAACAACTAGCTAGTAATAGTGCGGTAGTATCACTTCCACCCCTTCCAATAGTTGTAATTTTTCCGGTTCGAGATTTTCCCAGAAATCCGCAAACCACAGGAATTTTTCCATTCTTAATCAATGGTAATATTTTGTTTTTCACTTCTTTTTCGGTATCATCATAAATTGGGTTTGCATCAAGATGTTTATCATCAGTGATGATTGGCCAGTTATCAAATTCTGGATCCACTATTATCGGTTTTAAGCCCTTTGAGTCTAGTGCTGCTGAAAAAACTCTTGCACTGGTTCTTTCACCCATAGATAGAATTTGATCCATAATATCCGATGGAATATCCTTGCTAGTATTTTCAGCTAATTTCACAAGATTTTCTGTAGCTCCAAATAATGCAGATACTACTACAACAGGATTCAGCCCTCTTTTATTGAGATCTAGAACTATTCCTGCGGCTTTTCCTATTGTTTCTTGGTTTTTAAGAACTGATCCACCGAATTTTAACACAATACTTTCGACCAAACTATATCAAACACCTTAAACTTGTAATAAAATTTTCATTAATAATCCATTAATTACATCATTTTTTTATCAGAAATTGCAAAGAAACAAAAAATGTTGGTATTTGTTACAATAGAAACAACTTTCTTTCATTCTTTTTACACTACCCCAATAAAAAAATTCAATTGAATATATAAAGAGTACGAAAATTGTTTTATTATCATATTTGACATATACTGCTTGAATAAATTTTATGCAATAAAATGAATTAGTTACCTATTGATTTAAATTTTTATTTCTTTGATTGCTTTATCATTTTCAAGTTCAACCAAGTACTTTTCATATTCAGTTACTACATTATGACATTCTTGACATACGTTGATTTTTAGGTCCATAGATTTAACGTGGTGTTCTGTCATTTGTTTATTTTTCTTGCAACATTGACATTTGGCCATTCCACTCATAAATGTATATTATCTTAACTGATTAATAAATAATCCTGATTTATCAATGAATTTAATGAGTTAGTTTATTTAAACAAATTATTCAAATCTTTAATCATATTCTCTAATTGTTTACGATCCATTCCATGAGCCATTGCACCTTGCTCTAGAGTTTCCCAAGTAGCAACATGACAACCTATACAGTGTAATCCATACTTCATAAGAACATCTGCTGATGCTGGATGTTTTTCTACTGTTTCACCAAGTGTCATATTTTTTGTTATTTTATTTTCCATAATTTTAACTTCCGTAGTTTTTAGACTTTTGTAATATATTTTAACATTTCTCTTAATTAATATGTAAACCCAATTTTATTTTAAATAATAAATGATTAATTTTTTGATATCAACTAGATAATATCTGAATACATAAAGAATTAAAAAGAAAGGGTTAACCAAATAAAATGATAAAAATGAATACACCTATTTCTCAGGAAGATTTAGAATCAGCAGAAGATATTGATTTTGAAGAAGAAAAAGAAACTTGGAACACCTACAAATTGAAAGATGGATCAACATTAAGAACAAAGTTGATTTTAACTGGAGTTAAGAGGCTTAAGAAATATTCACCTGATGGAACACCTCTATATGTGATAAACAGCACAAATAGCGTACGTGTTCTTAATGTTCCTAAAACATTAATGGGTAAACCAAAATCTGATAATAAAGGAAACGCTCAAGTATATTCTTAAAGAAAAAAATCAATTAATTTAGTTTATCATTGATAATATTCTACAATTTATTTTAGGCATAATTCAACATATATTCAAAAAAGGTCACATAACGGTTTTCTTCAATTGTGATAAGTTGATTATCAGTTATTATTGGTGGGACTACTGTGTAATTTCCTAAAACATTTTGTCCAAGATTTATATCAAAAGTGTAGATAAAGGTTTTAGTTGCATCAGGAGCCATATATTTATTGGTTACACCTTCTCTCGTCAAACCATTATCTTCTGAAATAGTATGTATCACAGTAAAATTTCCTCCTACATCGTCAACATTTTTCATAACAACTATCACATTCACAAGTGCTCCACGTTCTATATCACCACCTTGATTTACATAAGATTCATAAACGATATATTCTAATTCACGCTGAATTGTCTTTTCTTCTGTCATTACATCAAAAACTGGAACAAATGGGACCAAAATCATGACAGAGATAATAATTATTAATGATAATAAAATCCATATCCACTTCTTACTTTTCTTGTACGATTGTTGAGAAGAGTTTTGACTCAGAAATATTCTATTAAACACTTTCAAATCAGATATCTAATTATTGGAATATATATATTTCATTGAATTTATGAGGACTTCTTGAAGAACAATATATTTTTTATAATAACTTACAAATGATGTTAATAATTAGCAGTAAATAATCGTTATTGGAATAACAATAAGCGCCATTATTCAAAAAAGATTTTAATTGGTGCTCAAGAATGATTAGACAATTGGTATATACAGAATACAAATACTACAAAAAAAACCAATTTTCTATATTAAGAATTCATGATCTATTGAACATATTAATTAACAAAAGATTATTAGGTTAGGTGATTACTTTTGTCGTTAAAGTTCTTCAATACACTAGAAAGAAAAAATGTAGAGTTCAAATCTATTGAACCTAATAAAGTGCAAATGTATACTTGTGGGCCAACAGTTTATGATTATGGGCATATTGGGAACTTTAGAACTTTCGTGTTCCAAGATATTTTGAGGAGATATTTGGAGTATAAGGGTTATGAAGTAACACAGATTATGAATCTAACTGATGTTGATGATAAGACAATAAAAGGTGCACAATTAGAAGGAATTAGTCTGAAAAAATTTACAGAAAGATACACAAAAGCATTTTTTGAAGATCGTGATACTCTAAATATAGAGCACGCAGAACAATACCCAAAAGCTACTAACTACATTGCAGAAATGGTTAAAATGATAATGAAATTAACCGAAAAGGGTTATACATATCAAAATGGAGGAGCCATATATTTTGATATTTCGAAGTTTAAGAATTATGGAAAACTTTCTGGGATAAAAACACAAGAAACTAGCAGAAGGTCTAGGATAAAAAAGGATGAATACAAAGATGAAGCAATTGATTTTATCCTTTGGAAGCCATGGAATAAAAATGATGGAGAGATATTCTGGGAGACCAAGTTAGGTAAAGGAAGACCAGGTTGGCATACAGAATGTTCAGCAATTGCAAATTTATACCTAGGGCCATTATTTGATATTCATTCTGGTGGAGTAGATCTAATTTTTCCACATCATGAAAATGAAATTGCTCAATCAGAAGCAGCAAATGATAGTAAATTCGCTAATTATTGGTTGCATGCAGAGCATTTAATATTAGATGGTGAAAAAATGTCTAAATCCATAAAAAACATATACACTGTAAGAGACATTACCAAGAAAGGATATAGTGGAAGAACAATCAGATATCTTCTTGCTTCAGCTCATTATAGAACTCAACTCAATTTTACAGATGCAGGATTAAAACAAGCAGAATCTTCATTAGAACGTCTTCAAGATTTTATCAGAAGGTTAAAAAACTTTGAAGACGGAAAAAATAATCCAGAATTAACTAATAAAATCCAAGAATTCAGTAGAATGTTTGAAGCTGAAATGGATAATGACTTGAACATTCCTGGAGCATTATCAGTTATCTTTGATTTTTTAAAAGATATCAATAGATTAATGGATATGAAAGAGATATCTAGAGTAAATGTTGATGACGTTTATAATACAATGATTAGATTAGATAAAGTTCTGGGTTTTATAAATACGAGTGAAGAAAAGATTTCTGGAAAAATAAAAGAACTCATTATTCACAGAGAAGAAGCTAGACGTTCTAAAGATTGGAAGAAATCGGATCAGATACGGGATGAACTTCTAAAGAAAGGCATTATTCTTGAGGACACATTAGATGGTGTGAAATGGAAAAAGAAGCAATAATAAGTTAATGATAACATTTAGATCAACTGGAGATTATTTATGGTAGTGTAATTAAATCTCTTGCGATGGGTGTCCCTGAGAAAATCAAACAAATAGAAGATGAAATTGCCAAAACTCAGGTTAATAAGAATACTAACCATCATTTAGGAATATTAAGAGCAAAGATAGCAAAACTCAAACGTGAACAAGAAGATGCACGAAATAAGGGTAAATCTTCATCAACCGGAGGATACGATATAAAGAAAAGTGGAGATGGAACAGTTGCTATCGTTGGATTACCTAATGTAGGTAAATCAACTCTTCTTAATCAATTAACTAACTCAAAATCTAAAGTTGGGTCATATAAATTCACGACATTAACAGTGGTTCCAGGAATTATGGAATACAAAGGAGCAACAATTCAAATTCTTGATCTTCCAGGAATTATTGAACAAGCTGCTAAAGGAAGAGGATTAGGTAAGAGAATTTTATCGGTAGCCAGAAATGCTGATTTGATCCTTTTAATGGTTGATGTTTTTCAGCCAGAAGTTCATCCGTTATTGCGTAAAGAACTTATGGGAATGGGGATAAGACCAGACGAAGAACCTCCTGAAACAATTATTGAAAAAACAAGAATTGGAGGAGTTGCAGTAACAAATCTGGTTGATATTACAAAAATTTCTCATAAACTAGTGAAAGATATTCTGCATGTATACAAGATACATAACGCAAGAGTCATAATTAGAGAGGATATATCGGTAGATCAATTAATTGATATTATTTTAGGAAATCGTAGCTATGTAGGTACATTAACTGCACTCAATAAAGTGGATCTTGTTAACAAGGGATATATTAAAGAAATCGGAGATAGATTAAAGTGTAAATTCATTCCAATTTCTGCTGATGCAAACTTAAATCTTGATACATTGAAAGAACAAATTTACCAAAGACTTGATTTTATCAGAATATACCTACGTCCAAAAGGGGGTCATGCTGATAAGGTTGAGCCATTAATTATGAAGAACGGATCTTCAGTTTTAGATGTGTGTAATAAATTACATCGCGAAATGAAAAAAGAATTGCGCTATGCACGAGTATGGGGAAACAGTGTAAAATTCGGAGGACAAAGAGTTGGTTTGGCACATTCTTTAATGGACGAAGACATCCTAACTATATTTACTCGTTAAACAACTTATCAGTGTCTATTTGAAGTGATTTACGGGGATACCAAACCTTTTTCTTTTCAATACATGCTTTAAAGAGCAGGGGTAGACCAATAGTAGCATCCATATAGACTGTTGAAAATTTAGCGTTATCTGTGTATTTACCCCATGACTGACTTTCATTGAATGTACTTCCAGAGAGTCCACCCCACTTAGGGTCGTCAGTAGTTATTTGAATCCCATATGCATGAGAAGGCGTGTTAATCTCAAAAAGTTCAGCCAAAGGTCCAATTTGCTGGATATAGTTCTTTGGCACTCCACCACCGATGTGAATTGCACCAGTTATTTTGGATTTAATTTTTAAATTCAATATGTCTAAATTATCCTGAATCATATCGACTAATATTGGTTTACGCCCTTCTTCTTTTCTTTTTTTTGTATGCCAAGCAAGACATAAACCAATGCCTGAATCGGTGATTGTAGGACAAAATACTGGGATTTTGTTCTTCGCAGCAGTGAACAGTATAGAATTTTTATCGTTAAGATTATTGCCTAATTGAAATAAAAGATTTCTCGTTGAATAAGTCCCAGGATGAAGTGAATCTACAAAATCCTTAATGAAAATATCTGTTTTTAAAAATTCCTTATTTGAAGCATACACATCAAGCATTCGATTTATTTGATTTCTTCTCAATTCTAAATCTGAAACTTTTTTCTGAGCAAGATAATGATGAAAACCCAATGATTCATGTATATCGTGATAAAGATTAGCACCGGTTGATACTAGAACATCAATTATTCTTAAATCAAGCATATCCCGTAAAGTCTGTCTTAATCCTCCAGGAACCATAGCTCCAGCAAGACCAAAGAATATTGTTGGACGTTGAGGATCTTGAAGCATGTCGAGCATTACTTTTAGACATTTGGCTAGATTTCGACTTTGAAATGCAGTTCCATTGAAAGATTCGATAATATTGGATATATTTTCATTGGATTGTACGTTAATATGTGATACAGGTGTTTTTAGGAATTCATTTTGAGATGTGTCTGAATTCTTGTTCTCACTGTTATTCTTAGCTGTGGATTTTTTATGTTGATTCATTTTTGACACTGCATTAGTGATTAATATTCTAAAAAATTTACTTTATAACTTTTCTTAATTTTTTATACATAAATAAAAATCTGAGATTGACGTTAGTAAAAATCAATCCAAGGAAATTTAAAAGAAGATGCTGATTAATACCATCACCATTGCTGTTACAAATCCTGCCAGAACCATTAGTCCACCATAAAAAAGAACGTTTGACCGTGAAGTTTTTCCAAGAAAGACACCTAATACAAATAATGTGGTTCCATTTAATCCTAATGAAAGATATAATGCATCTGTAACATTGAGTAATCCGAAACTTGAAGCAATAAAAGGTGAAAGTGATATTAATGATGCAACAATTGGTGAAAGAGCGTCCACAAATGCGACAAAATATACAGCTGCATTCGAAGCTTTTTCGATAACTGTATCATTCAATGTGGTAAACATTGCGTCTTCAAGCTCTTTCATACTTTTTACTCGTTCAGCTTTTTCAGCCATATAGGCACCTGTAGCACCCGATATTCCCATTGCGAGACTAGCACCGAATCCTGCACTAAGAATTAACTTAATTTCTAAGGCACCTGCAATATACGCACCCATTATAACACCTAATGTTGTAAGTGCACCATCAAATCCATTCATTGCCAAATATCTTCGTGCAATAGAATCAGCACGTGTTATTCTTAGATAATTTCGTAGAGATGAAAGAAAACTACTCAATTTATCTTTCTTTCACGCCCACAATTATCAGTAACTTTCTAACCACCTATGAACTTCCGTCCTCTTTAGCCTATAAATCGGTGGGATTTATTCTTAATCATAATCTAATTTAGGAACACAATGAACAAAAAAAGATTCTTATTAGAACAAGTATTAAAGCCCAGTAGCTTATCTTTATTTATAACTAATACCTATACATAAAAGGATAGAGAATTTTGTCAATCAATATCAAAAGAATGGTGATAGACGCAATGAAACCTCGTGAAACAACTATCCTAGATTTGTCTCGGGCCCTTTGTGGTGGAAAGGGTGTTGATGAGGTAGATGTTACAGTAACAGAAGTTGATGTAAAGACTGAGACAATTAAATTGACACTACGTGGATCAAATATTGACTATGATAGGGTTTCAAGCATTATGGAAGAAAATGGTGCAATAATACGTAGTGTTGATGAAGCTAATGTTAGCACATCATGAGTAAAAAAAATTCAATATACTGAGAAGCTACAAAAAGTAATATTTCACAACTTAATATTCAAGAAAAGGTCTTAGTATATTCAAAAATTATTCATTCTTTTAACAAATTTGATAATTATAAAAAATGAACTTCAACATAAAACCTAGGAGATTCTTTTGATAAGTAGAATTAAAATTACAGCAGAGAATGGTATCACTATAAATTATGATAACAAGAGGATAGATATGGATCCAACCAGAAAGTCAAATGGAGATTATAAGTTCATTTCACATGCACACATGGATCATATGGGAGGCAAAAACTCTAGTGGAAGTATAATTGCATCAAAGGAAACAGCATCCTTAGCTGCACAAAGGGGTGTTAACCTGAAACTTGAAAGCAACATCCCTAAGGAATTTACGCTTGTTAATTCTGGGCATATTTTAGGTTCTCGAGGAATTATTTTAGGTGATGGAAAAGTATTCTATACAGGTGATTTTGCTGTTAAACCACGAGCCTTTCTTGAAGGTTGTAATCCTGATGAATGTGAAGTTCTTATTATTGAAAGTACTTTTGGAAAAAGAGATTTTATTTTTCCATCAATTTCAGATATTCAGGAAAAAGTTAATCGACTTATATCTGAACTTTTTTCTAGGGGTATTCCAGTTATATTGATGGGTTATGCTTTAGGTAAAGCGCAGATACTTTCTCATCTGTTTTCAAGTTGGGACCCAATTTATGTAGAGAAGTCAGTTTGGGAGATGAATAAGGCATACATCGATCTTGGAGTAGATATCAGAAAAGATTTTGCAGTGTATGATAGTACAAAGCAAAATGAATTTTTTAAGAAGAAACCGTGGATACTGATATCTCCAATGCAGAATAGATACAACAAATTTGTAGCAGATCTAAAAAAAGATTTTGGAGCAGTAACAGTAGCTTTTTCAGGATGGAGCGTAGATCCTAGATATAAATATAAAATGAAAGTTGATCATGCATTCCCTCTTAGTGACCATAGTGATTTTAATGAATTAGTAGATATGGTAAAAAGATGTAATCCAAATAAGATATATGCAGTTCATGGATTCGAAGAAGAATTTGCTACTCATCTTCGAAATATAGGGTTTGATGCCAGACCACTAGGTAGTGGACAGTCATCTATCTCTGAATATTTCTTTGATTAAATGGAAAAAAGTCAAGTATAGTTTTTAACCTACATGTTATAAAGAGACGTGGAACAGGAATAATAATAAAATGTCATCAATAGTTTTCAGACGATTTAACGAAGAAATGGTTTCGATTGTAGGTAAACGAATAGATGTGGAAACTTCAGAGGGTAAAAAATATCAAGGAACTCTTCTTGGAGTAGATGAGAATCTGGATATCATTTTAAATGATATAACAGGTGCTGGAGAAAATGTTTTCAAGATGGTCATGAATGGCAAATTCATTAAGGATATAAAACTTGTTGAACAGCCTTTCAATTTAAAATCCCTTGCAGATAGACTTAGTCACGTTTTCCCTGGTTTAGTAAAGATGAGAGATGATATAGGTGCAATCATTGTTATGGATAAAATCAAAGTTACAGAACATGGAGTCACCGAAGGTGGAGGGTTGGCAGCTGATAGAGTTAGAGCTGTTTATAACGAATTCATTAAGGAATAGCACTAAACTACAATTAGATATTAAATACATAGAAAAGCTAATTCGAGTGCATCACAATGTAGTGCGGGATATAATCTGAATGTTTGAAGTAAAATCAACAGATCTCGCAGGAAGAATAGGACGCTTAACCACTAAGAGTGGTACCATAGAAACTCCAGCGTTACTTCCAGTGATTCATCCAAGTAGACAGACTCTTCCAGCTGAAACTATCAAGAATCTCGGTTTCCAAGCAGTTATCACTAATGCGTATATAGCAAAGAAAAATTGTTCAAATGTTTCCAGAAAAAAAGGAATTCATAAAACGATAGGCTTTGATGGCATAGTTATGACTGACTCAGGAGGATATCAGGTTTTAGAATATGGAGATGTCAATGCATCACCAGAATCTATGACAATATTTCAAGAAGAAATAAACTCAGATATGGCTGTTGTATTAGACCAACCAACGGGTGCACGAATTAGCCGAAAATATGCAGAGAAGACGGTTAATGAAACTTTAAAGGCTGCAAAGAAAACTCTAGAAACAAGGAGTAAAAAAAATATTTTGTGGGTAGGCCCTATTCAAGGAGGGATTCACCTTGATTTGGTATCTCAATCAGCTCTTGAAATTAGTCAAATGGATTTTGATATCCTCGCATTAGGTAGTCCCACAGAGATTATGAAAAGTTATCAGTTCAAGTTACTTTCAGATATGATAATTTCAGCTAAAAAGAATATCCCAGTCAACATGCCTTTACATCTTTTTGGTGCAGGTCATCCACTTACTATCCCTCTTGCAATATCATTAGGTTGTGATCTTTTTGATTCAGCATCATATATGCTGTATGCTCGTGAAGATAGGTACTTTACAGATTCTGGAACTGTGAGGATTAAAGATTTATCTTACTTAAATTGTTCGTGTCCTTTCTGTTCATCGCATTCATTAGAGGATTTAGTAGAAAAAGAAAAGGAAGAGAGAATCGATGTAATTGCTCTTCATAATCTTCATGTTCTCATGAAGACAGTTAAGGAAAGTAAAGAAGCAATTCGAGAAGGAAGACTCTGGGAGTATCTAGGGTCTAAAGCAAGGTGTCATCCACGACTTTGGGAGGCTTTCAAAAGTCTTTCTGAACATATTGAATATCTTGAAGATGGTTCACGATTATACAAATCAAGAGCAGTCTTTTTTACTGAACCAATAGATTATGTTAGGCCAGAAGTTACACATCATAGAACTAGACTTGAACATAACATTGAATTTTCTAAGCCGATTTTGTTACTGCTGCCAGAAGTAGAGATTCGACCATTCTACAATTCACCATTATATCTTTCCATTAGTAAAGTATTGATGCAAAGAAATAAGAAAGTTCAAGTTTGTTTTATTATCCCCACTTTAGGAGTAATTCCTCTTGAGATATCAGATATCTATCCTTTATCCCAGTATGAAAGTTCATTCAAACCTGATACTTGTCCAGATATATCTCAAGCAATTAATGAAGATGTTGAGCGGATTATCAATTCCAAATCAATTATCGAAATCATCATTCTTGTAGATGGAGTCTTTTCAAGAAATTTAGCTGAGAAGATACAAAGTTGGAAAACAATATCTATTGTAAAAACTGAAAACGATGATTTTCAAAAAACAATTCAAAAACTCATTGAAAGATTACTTATGATAGACCCTTAATTTTAAGAATAGATTGCATTACCATGTTGCCTAACATGATCCGTAGTAGATTCTAATTCAGTTTCAATAATATCTGCACCTTTTAGTAAAGGTGCTGTATCGATTTTAAAACCGTAGTGTCCTGAAAGAACATCCAACGCCGAAACTGCAGCTCTTGGGTCAACACGTTCAGCAGAGGCATATGATAGTAATGAGTATGCTGGGAAATTCTTTGCTTCAAAACGATTAAGCATTACTGCTAGAGGCCCCACAATTATTTGACCATCTTCCAAAAAATTTGAATTTTTAAGGTTATTATCAGGTTTATACGCTGATGTTTTAACTAATCTATAGGTACTACTATCCAGTCTCAATCTTGAATCCAACCCACCAATTAATGCTGCTTCTTTGAAACCTGCATTAATTATAAAATCTGACAGCTCTTTGAAAAAGATCATGTCCTCGTCTTTGTAAAGTGGTGCTTCTACTTTAAAGAATATTATATCTCCTTTCCGATAAAATTCAAATGGTGAGACTAGTTTTCCATTATTATTTGAAGCCATAGGTGTGGGTGCATCTGAGTCGATTATAGCAATCCTATCGGCTTTTAATTCTTGCACTAGATATTTGACTGTCCAATATCCTGCAGCACCAATACCATGAAAACCTGTTATAATAGATAATCCTTTGAAATTTTCAGAATTTGGAATTATTTTAAGTACCATTTTACTCCCATTTACAAAGCTTTAAGAATAGCTCTTGAAAAGCTTGTCGCTATAAGATTAGGATGTAAAAGGAAGTATGGAAGTTTCGGTATTAGGTGCTGCCAAACAAGTTGGTAGATCTGCATTTCTTTTAAAAGGAGATAAAACTCGCGTTTTATTGGATTATGGTGTACAATTAGGTAGAACACCTAGTTTCCCAAGCCATGTCAAACCTAAGGATGTCGATGGAATTGTTCTTTCACATGCACATTTAGATCATTCAGGTGCTATTCCACTTTTCTTCCTAAAGAACAAATTACCAGTGCATGCTACAGATCTAACAATGGAATTATCAGAACTTTTGATAGAAGACTTTGTTCATCTTTCACGATTCTCGCTTCCATTCGAACATTTAGAGGTTGTAAACATGATGAAAAATGCAAAAGGAGCAAAAATTGGTAAAAAATCCAAAATCGGTGAATTCAACATTAGTTTCTTAGAAGCAGGACATATTCCAGGTTCTGCTATAGTTCAATTAGACAATGGTAAGAAGCGTGTTATATACACAGGTGATTTCAATGCCGAAGATACAAATCTTCTAAAAGCAGCTTCTACTGATTGGAATGAACCTGACATTATCATTACTGAAAGCACATATGCAACAGCTGACCATCCAGCTAGAGAAGATGTTGAAGATGATTTTATTGCTTTTCTTAAGGAAGTTGTTGAAAGAGGTGGAATAGCGCTAGTACCAGCCTTCTCTGTTGGAAGAGCACAGGAAATGGCCTGCATACTCAAAAAGAAAAAATTCCCTTATCCCATCGCTATGGATGGGATGGCTTTAAAAACCAATGATATTTTGATGAGATACCAAGAATATCTTCGGGACCCAGTCCTTTTCAAGAAAAGCCTTGGAAGCCTTGAGATAATGAGAAACTGGGGTCAGAGGAGACGTATCATGAAACAACCCTCAGTTATAATTGCGCCAGCAGGTATGCTAGTAGGTGGTTCTGCAGTTTTTTACAATAACGAAGTTTCGAAAAACTCTAAGAATGCAATATGTATAGTTTCATTCCAGGTCCCCGGAACTCCTGGCAGAACTTTGTTGGAAAAGGGAATCACATTAGTGAATGGTAAAGCACAAAAAGTCAAAGCTGAAGTAAGAAGATTTAATTTTTCATCGCACAGTGGTAGAAGTAAAATGCTGGATATTTTTAAAAAGATAAATGGAAGCCCAAAGGTTCTTACAGTTCACGGTGAGGCAACATCGTGTATCAAGTTCTCTGAAGACCTTAATGAGTTAGGTTTTGAAAGCTACGCACCTGATGTTGGATTTAAGCTAGAAGTATAGAGCAATAACCTCAATTCACAGTTCAAATTGTTTATTATTTTAAATATAATATACATGTTTACTCTTTTAAGTAAATATACTATCTAAAATGCATTAGAGTACTGAGAAGTTGGGTTAGGAGATATTATATTATATTCTTTTTTACCTTCAGTTGGACTCATTATAATTGGTGTAAATGGTGCTTTATTTGCTATCATACCTACAAATTTTGGATTATTGCTTACACTTCTTATACTTAGGAAGCGAAGAAGTTTCCCAAGTCTTCCCATTCCGATTATATTTACAGTGGTCGGATTAGTCTTTCTATCTTAGAAATCAGTTGTTTCGATCTTCAAACCTTTCAGTAATTCTTCAGATTCAGTTTCATCAGTGATATAGGTATAAAGCATTTTGGAGGTTCTAAGCTTTAGTTTCACTTGTTCTTCCCGTTTAACTACTTTACATAGCGTTGCAAATTCCGCTATCTTCCTAAATTCTTCAGCATCTCTAATCTGTCTTGGCATCTGTATCATCTGACTTGTTCTAAATCAGATGCTTTAAACATGACGGAATAATTATTGTTTTAAAAATTAAAGATAATATATTTTTGTTTTCTCCATATTATTCTAATAATACAATTTTTTCATTAAAATTAATAGAATTCTTGTTATGGCATATCAAATTCTATTTAGACGTAATTAATCTCTTTTTACGTCCTGCATTCACCAGATTAATCCTATACAATATTGGGTGATTAATCAAGGTACTTACTAAATCTTCGAATAAAAGTTTAATCAATATAACTTGAACTACTGCACTTGGAATACCGATAACGAGTGTATTAAGAGTCCAGATAAAAGGAATCTGAATCAAAAAAGCCCCACTAACAGCAGATATTTGTGCCAATAATTTATGAATTCGCATTCTACGCAAAATGAGATATATTATCCCTGCGAAGAATCCTAGGAGACCATTATATAGTATAATAAATGGATTAGGAGGAATTACAGAAAAAACCATAGATATTGCACCTATAATACCAACCACCAAACCTGCTAAAGGTCCAATACCAAAAGCAGCAGTTAATATCGGGATTTGTATAAAATGTATTTTTGAAGTGATACCTAACAAAGTTACTGGAAAGGATAAGAACATAATTGCGTTGGAGACAGCAGATAATATTGCAACAAGAGCTATTAAGTGTGTTTTACGCATCATTAATTCTGGGAATAAAACTTCGCGTAAATTTTTCTCTATTTTTCCCATATATTTTTAGAAACATACCTTCTGTTTAACTTTTTTAATTATGAATTTAATCAGTCTATGTCATTTTAGGAAGATATTTCTCTTTTTTGGAATATTACAAGAGCACTTATTAAAACAAGTATCCCAAATGTGATTACAATTAATAATTCATCCAAAGGTATTTGTTTCATAGTAAGTATTGTGTTAGCATTTAAGTAATTGAAGAGAGAAATATGTTTAAGGAAAAAAAGTGATTCTGTTAATCCAGCCACGCGCACTAAAATGTATTGTCCAAGTATAAGTAAACCTGATGCTGCAATCGCACGATTCGGTTCAAAGAAGATTACACCACAAAGTAATGAAAGTGCCCCAAGAGCGAATAATAGAAACCAGATCCCGATAAGAGAATAGGAAAGAAGAACGAAATTCAACTCAACATTCAATGATACCACGCTTTGATATGAAAGTATCAAAATTAATGGAAGATACAAGAGATTATAAGTAAGATAGACACTGAATTTTTCCAGGGCATATCGCCATCTAGATATTGGATAACTCAAGATGAAGTCAAGTGTTTTTTTATCAACTTCACTACTTATCAACTTGGATGGAACCAAAATTGTGACAAAAAGAATAACCATCTCTAACCAAGTGAATATTTCAGTATAGT